>LWDU01039245.1_pt1 | contig 17543 bp, 14 predicted proteins | sample 727161 | NCBI WGS metagenome assembly LWDU01 (sample SAMN04566230, study PRJNA314399) | hydrothermal vent metagenome | isolation source: deep sea hydrothermal plume seawater | place: Mexico: Gulf of California, Guaymas Basin | collected 2004-07-11
TGCTTTACTCGTGTCGATCTATCTGGGTCAGTTTCTTGAAGAACACGGCCATTAGGAGAAGGGCATCATTAGGAAATTGTATTTGTATATTTGAGAGGCGGCCTCGCCGTCGTTCTGTTCACTTTTTCCGAAAGGAAAGGAGAATTGCATGCTGTACTACATGGGGCTGGCGCTCGCAATAGGGATCGGTCTTCCCATCGGGGTAATTGGTGCGGGGATCGGTCAGGGCCTTGCAACGGCTTTTGCCGTCCAAGGTGTTGCGCGTCAGCCGGAAGCTGCCGGTCGGATTCAAACGTTTATGATTATCGGTCTGGTGCTGATTGAGTCGCTGGTTATCTATTCCTTTTTGCTCGCGATTCTATTAATGGGTAACCTGCCGACGTTCGAGCAAATTTTGCAGTTGGCGCAGGCCGGGCAGTAATGAGCGTTGTGATCTCTAAAATGTTCAAGTAAGGAGCATAACGCGTGGAAGCTATTTTACACAATCTTGGTATTGATCTGGGCGCACTGATTTTACAGGGCATCGGATTCATTCTGATGTTCCTGATCCTGAAGAAGTTTGTCTTCGGGCATATCGGTGCAGCATTAGAGGCGCGGAAGAACGATATCCAGGAACGGATGGACAAATTGGAGGCGGACCAGAAAGAACTGGACCGTCTTCAGGAAGAAGTCAGGCAACGGCTCACGGAAATTGAGTTAGAAGCCAAGAGTCGGATTCAGACGGCCATTGATCAGGCAAATGCAGAGCGTGATAAGCTTGTGGCGCAGGCGCACCAGGATTCAGACCGTGAGTTGGAAAAAGCGCGTCAGACAATACAACGCGAGAAAAATCTGGCGGTCGCCGACCTGCGTTCGCAGGTGGGAGATATTGCGATGCAGATTGCGGAACGGGTGCTTAATAATGCGTTGGACGCGGCTCAACATCAGAAAGTAATAGACGAACTGATCGAGCAGTTACCGACCTCAAACGAATAATGGCGGTCTATGGCTAAGAGTACAGATATTTCATACCGATATGCCAATGCCTGGTTGGACGCAGCGGATGAGCTCGGCCTGTTAAAGCAGGTTCGTGAGGAAATCGGCGACCTGCAATCGTTGATACATGACTCTGAGGAGTTAGCCGATTTTCTGAAAGATCGATCTATTCCGAGAGATGCCAAGCAGCGTATTGTTTCTGAGATGTTCGAAGGGAAATTGCAGGGCATTACGCACAACTTCCTTCTGTTGCTGGTATCCAAGCAGCGGGAACGCCTGTTAGCGGAGATCCTGGAAACATGTTGTATGATTCTGGATGAACGCGACGGTATAGTCAATGCGGAAGTTTCCAGTGCGGTGGGGCTATCATCGGCACAGAAAGATCTTTTAAAAACAAAGCTGGAATCGTACACCGGAAAACATATTCGCATGCAGACCCGGGTTGATCCGGATATCGTCGGCGGATTCGCGGTGCGTGTCGGTGATCTGGTGTTCGACAGCAGTCTGGCGGTTCAACTCCAGCAAATGCGACATGCATTGATTGGATGATCATACTTAGCAGATGGGCAAATGGATAGCGCAGCAAATGCTTTTTTATCTTGCTGAATCTGTTTATTTGCTCCTGTTTCGGAACGGATGGAGAAAATAATGGCGCTTGATGCAATAGAAATTCGTGCGGATGAGGTATCGGCACTCCTCAAGAAACAGGTGCTCGAATTCAAGCGAGAGGTTGATATTTATGAGACGGGTACCGTGATTCAGGTTGGTGACGGTATTGCGCGCGTGCACGGCCTTTCCAACGTGATGTCGAGTGAACTGGTTGAATTTCCGAATGAAGTCATCGGGATGGTGCTTAACCTGGAAGAAGATAATGTCGGGTGTATCTTATTTGGCGACGACACACTGATTAAAGAAGGCGATACGGTAAAACGCACGCAACGCGTTGCCGAAACCGCTGTAGGTGACGGTCTTCTGGGCCGTCTGGTCGATCCACTTGGTCGTCCCATAGACGGCAAGGGGCCAATTACCAATGTAGATGCGCGTCCCATCGAACAGAAGGCGCCGGGCGTATTGCAACGCCAGCCGGTCTCGGAACCAATGTATACTGGTCTTAAAGTCGTCGATAGTATGTTCCCGATCGGGCGCGGTCAGCGTGAATTGATCATCGGTGATCGGCAAACGGGTAAGACAGCTGTGGCTGTTGATGCGATTATTAATCAGAAAGGCCAGGATGTCGTCTGTATTTACGTTGCGATCGGTCAGAAAGGATCAACCGTTGCCAAAACGGTGGCAACCCTTGAAGAACACGGTGCGATGGATTACACGATCGTGGTGGCTGCTTCCGCCAGTTCTCCCGCGCCGATGCAGTTCCTGGCGCCTTATGCCGGCGCCACGATGGGCGAATTTTATCGGGACAACGGCAAGCATGCGCTGGCCGTTTACGATGATCTGTCCAAGCATGCCGTAGCGTATCGTCAGCTTTCGCTGAATTTACGACGTCCGCCCGGCCGGGAAGCGTATCCGGGCGACGTGTTTTATCTACATGCCCGTCTCCTCGAACGTGCCGCCAAAATGAGTGACGAAAAAGGCGGTGGCTCAATGACCGCCCTGCCCGTCATTGAGACGCAGTTCGGTGACGTTTCGACCTACATTCCGACGAATGTTATCTCGATTACAGATGGTCAGATCTATCTGGAATCCAATCTATTTTTCGCCGGGCAGCGTCCCGCCGTCAATGTCGGCCTATCCGTTTCCCGTGTAGGCGGCGCCGCACAGACTCGGGCCATGAAACATCGCCATGTCGCCGGTCTTATGAAAACCTCTCTGGCTCGATACCGGGAATTGGAAGCTTTCGCTCGATTTGGTACATCCGGCCTGGATAAGGCCACCCAGCGCGAATTACATCTGGGCGAGCGTCTGATCGAGTTGCTTAAGCAAAATCAATATCGGCCCATGTCGGTTGAGCATCAGGTCCTTTCGATATATGCCGGTGTTAACGGCTTTCTAAATGATCTGGATACCGATCAAGTACAGGCCTTCGAAGCCGCCTATCTCCAATATATGGATACGCAACATGCGGATATAGGTGAAGTAATCCGTGAGAAAGGGCAGTTGAGTGCGGATCTGGAGAAACGGATCAAAGCTGCGATTGAGGATTTTCTTAAGACATTTCAGGCGTAAATGAAATGATGAAACAACGAAGATGAGAAGCAGAATACAAATGGTCCATAACTTCGTCGTTCCGTAGCTTCCCTTGAAAGGACCCCATGCCGTCATTACGAGAGATACGTGGCCGTATCGCGAGTACAAAAGATATTCAGAAGATCACGAAAGCGATGCAGACCGTGGCAGGTGTCCGGCTACGTCGGGCGCAGGAGCGCCTGTTTTCTGCGCGTCCGTATGCCCGCAAACTGGACGAAATGCTTACGCATCTGGCAGCTCAAACGGCAGACGAAGCTCATTCGCTGTTGACAGATCGAGATGTCAAGGCTTCAACCTTGGTCGTCGTGACGGCAGACCGTGGGTTTTGCGGAAGTTTTAATACCAGTGTTATAAGACGGGCGATGGAACATACGCGTGAAGCTTCCCCGGAACTGGGATTAATCTGTGTGGGACGTAAGGGGGCGGAAACGCTTTCACGACAGCCCCACGTCAAAATTCTGGAAAAACAGATTAACATATTCCAGGCACTGGAGTATGATCATGCGGGAGAAATCGCGGACCGGCTTATGGAATTGTTTAACAGTGGTCAGGTTGATCGTGTAGAGGTCGTGTATAATGAATTTAAATCGGCAGGTCAGCAGAATCTCGTATTAGAGCAGATCTTACCCGTTATACCACAGGCTATAGAAGAGGATCCGCTTTTTTCGGGGTATCAATATGAGCCTTCACAGAAGGCTTTGCTGGATGATCTGGTTCCTCGACATATCCGGTTTCAGATCTGGCGTGTTTTGCTGGAATCGAATGCCGCTGAAGAGGCTGCCCGAATGCTGGCTATGGATAACGCGACGCGTAATGCGGGCGACTTAATTGATGAATTAGCCCTGAAGGCTAACAAAATGCGTCAGGAGACGATTACTTCGGAGCTGATGGACATTATCGGCGGGGCCGAGGCGTTGCGATAATCGTTACCTTGAACCTGATAGCGTGAAAGGTGTATTATGGAAGGCACGAATATTGGTACAGTGGTGCAGGTTATTGGCGCTGTCGTTGATGTGGAGTTTAGTTCCGGAGCGCTTCCGAAGATTAATAATGCGATCGAAATACCGGTCGCAGAAAGCGACCCTCTGGTGTTGGAAGTGCAACGGCATTTAGGGGATAACAAAGTCCGTTGCGTAGCCATGGATTCGACGGACGGTCTCGTTAGAGGCGCGCAAGGCGCCGATACTGGTGGACCTATCCATGTGCCAGTCGGTCCTGCCGTCCTGGGGCGGATGATGAATGTACTTGGACGTCCCATCGACGAACGGGGTCCGGTGGAATCAGAGCAGAAAAACCCGATTCATCGTCATGCGCCTGATCAGGAAGATCTGACTACTTCCGCAGAAATGTTCGAGACGGGCATCAAAGTAGTCGACTTTATGGAGCCTTATACCCGTGGCGGCAAGACGGGATTATTCGGAGGCGCCGGTGTGGGCAAGACCGTGTTGATCAAGGAGTTGATTAATAATATCGCCAGAGAGCATGGTGGGTACTCAGTCTTTGCCGGTGTTGGTGAACGGACGCGTGAAGGGAATGACCTGTGGCTGGAGATGGAAGAAGCCAATGTGCTTGATAAGACGGCGTTGGTGTTCGGTCAGATGAACGAACCACCGGGCGTTCGCTTGCGCATCGGATTGACAGGGTTGGCGATCGCCGAATACTTCCGAGATTCAGAAGGCCGGGATGTCCTATTGTTTATCGATAACATTTTCCGTTTTGTTCAGGCAGGTTCTGAAGTATCGGCGTTACTTGGTCGTATGCCCTCTGCGGTGGGATATCAGCCAACGCTGGCTACGGAGATGGGAGAGCTTCAAGAACGCATTACCTCTACCAAGCAGGGCGCCATCACGTCGGTGCAGGCGATTTATGTTCCGGCGGATGACTATACGGATCCGGCGATTGTAACAGCCTTTCCACATCTGGACGCGATCACCGCCCTTTCCCGTGACCTGTTCGCCCGGGCAATTTTCCCGGCGGTGGACCCGCTCGAATCCTATTCTCGGCTTCTTGATCCGAACGTGGTTGGTGAGCGGCATTACAAAATCGCCCGGGAAGTGCAACAGACTCTGCAACGGTACAAGGATCTTCAGGATATCATAGCGATTTTAGGAATCGATGAATTATCGGATGATGATAAACTGGTGGTGTCCCGTGCAAGAAAGATAGAGTTGTTTATGACGCAACCACTGTTTGTTGCTGAGCCATTTACCGGTATGCCGGGCCGGTATGTAAAAATTGAAGATACGGTAGAAGGGTTTGAGAAATTGGTGGACGGTTCCTGCGATGACCTGCCCGAACAGGCTTTCTACCTGGTCGGTACCATTGATGAAGCGTTCGACAAAGCAAAGGAGCTTCAGTAAATCATGGCTGGAGAATATCCTTTTGTAGTAGTCACCCCGACCAGGATGGCGTATGAGGGGGCGGTACGCAGTTTCCAGGCACCGGGTACCGATGGGGAATTTGAAGTGCTGACCGGCCATGTACCGATGCTGACTTCGTTACGCCCGGGTATTCTGACCATTCGGGATACAGAAAGCCGTCATATTTATGCTATATCCGGCGGATTCGTCGAAGTGCTGCGTCATCAGGCGACGGTTTTAGCCGAGGCGGTTGAACGAGCCGATGAGATTGATTTAGACCGTGCTCAACAGGCGGAAGAGCGCGCCCGGCAACGTTTGGAATCCGGCGGTCAGAAGCTTGATTTAGACCGTGCGAAGGCCTCCCTTGATCGTGCGTTGAATCGAATTAAAGCATCCCATTTGTTTTCAGCATAATTCACCGGGTACAATAATCAGGGGCAGGGTTGGAAAATAGGCCTATACGGGTGGTGTTTCTTAGTTTTGTTTTTTCTTGACAAAGTTATCGGCATCAGGTTATAATGCAAAATATTACTGTTCGACAGCGGATTATGCCTGATTATCTTGGTTTCCAAACCATCATAGTTGATGACAATGATCTATAGGGCCCCGGTTAATGAAGGCCTCTGCCCAAGAAAATTATAAATCATTCCAAAACAGACATTCTTATTTAAATTAAATATTTTGAAGGAACAGGCCTGTCCGATACCAACAGATGCCAGAAAACCGCACCTTTTTTCATGTTAAACGACTTCTATATCAGGTGTGTACTTGATTAAAAAAAGTATCATAAGTTGAAGAAGGAGGAGATTATGAAACAAGTATTTTATATAATCCTAACAAGCTTGGTGATTGGTCTTCCTATTGAACAGGCCGCAGGAATTACAACTTACGGTGGTAATGGGCTGGTACGTGTTCAGTCTGCTAACAATGTGTACCGTGGCGCTTTGTTGGGAACAATCAACATGGACTATACGCAAACCAGTGGTTCCTACACGTTTCGAGATGGGACAGGTGCGATTAATCTATTATATGGTGTCCGCCATTATTTTGAGATTGGCTTAAGTCAAACGATCTATCAAGATCGCGCTTTTGCAGGCACCGGCCCGGAGATCGGCCCGCTTCGTATCAGTTTGAAAGGCGCTTTGCCGACCAATGCACCGTCCTATATTAATCTTGGTGCCCAGATCTTGTTGTCACTCCCGACAGGTGGTGCTTCAGATGTTGAATGGGAGAGCTATATTTCACCCAACACATCTATCGGCGGTATGATTATTCTGTCTTTTGATTCCAATCCGATAGATCTGGCTCACTCAAGACGTTTGCATATAAATGCGGGCTTTATATACCACAACGATAAGAACGAATATGCTGACCCTGAGGACCCGACTACTCTTTTAAACACCACAAATACGTCACAAGCCATTTTTGGCGCCGGCCTACAGATGCCTCTAAGGGAGAATATCCAATTCTTTTCAGAACTTACAGCCGAGTATTTTATTGATATCAATCGGCTTACTTTAATTGCTGTAGAGGGTTCCAAGATTCCAACGTATATTCGACTTACGCCCGGTCTACGTGTTCAGCACGGGCGATTTAGTATGTTGTACGGACTAGAATTACGTGCTTTTAGTTCCGGTAAATTAACCGCATATGACAATCAGTCGATTTATCCTCGTTGGCGGGCGATCACAAATCTGCAATATAGAATTTTCGAAGGGGTGCCCCCTACCTTTCGTCGCGGTCGGAGTATGCGTATATCGGGCAGTTCGTATTATCAATATGGGCGTGGGGGCGATCTGGACCCGTTAGGTATAGGGCATGGTGTCATTCAGAATCTTGAAGAGCGTCAGGAATTGTTGGATCAGGTAGAAGAGGAACTCGGAGATATTCGCCAGCAGCGTATCAAGGCACAACGAGAACTGGAAGAAATGAAGAAATCAATGGAAGAAGACCCTGGGTAGCAAACAAAAACTCGATGTCGGATTGGTATAAGTTTAGAGAATTTAATTAAGATGAAAACTTTGATGCGTAATTGGACCTATATTATTGTAAGTGCAGCCTTGGTCTTGGGGGTATTTCTTGAGCAGTCGTATGCTCAGGCGCCTGAGGAAGACGTACCCCAGGATATAACACCAATAGAGATAGATGACAGCCAACCCAGAGATGGGTTGACGTCGATCGGTACACTGGCCGAAGATATAGATAAGCTTAACAAGGAAGAGGATCGGCTCAGCAAGCTGTTATTGTCATTTCAGGATCTCGCGAAAGAACGTAGGCAATTAGAGTCACGTATTGCTCGTGAGGCGCTGGTCAATATGCGGATGAGCGTCCTCAATCAGATTCTTCAAAAGCGTATTACAAGACGAAGCGGCAAGGTGGTTAAGGCCAGTCGAATGTTTGAGATTTATGAGGATTCGCAGGATGAACGTGAGGTTCAGGCCACCAACCCCGCACGTCGTAAAACGCATCTGGCTGAAGTGGAACATACGGTTAAAGCCTATCGGGATTCTCTGATTGATCATCTTAGCCTTGACGAGGTCGATATAATAGCAGAGAAGGACTTCCTGGTCGCTCTTGATTGGTATTTAAAGGTTCAATACGAATTGGCTGAATTGCTGTTGAAGGATTATCTGCAAACATTTCCTTATGGAGAAGATTATCCACAAGCCGCTTTAATGTTGGGCGATATCTTAAAGCTTCAATCCCGTTATACTGAAGCGGCCACCATATTTCAGGATTTAATTGCCTACGAAGAGACAGATGATGAGATCAGACTTTTATCCCATGCCATGTTGCAGGATATATATTATCGACTGGGCCGCTGGGATGAGTCCCTTAATACATACCATGCCGTAGCGGACCAATTCCTGCTGCACCAGAAGGATTATGATGGGGCAGTATATCTGGCGGGGGACTGTTATCTTCAGAAAGCCCTCAGTACCATATCTGACCGTACGGATAAACCGAGACCGTTAAACCCTGGACAGATTGCAATTTTGGACTCAGCGGTGACTATATTCGGTCAAGTATCGGGTGACAGTCCGATATATATTTTAGCTCAACAGGGAATTGCGCGAGTTTATATTGAGCAGGATCGCCTGGAAGATGCGATCGAGCCCTTGGTTAATGCAGAAACTTCACGACCGCCGTTATGGGCTGATGGCGTTATTTATGAATCGATCTGGACGGCCATCGGGCATTTAGGACATATTTACTATGAATTAGCCCAACGAACGGAAGATCCGGAGGAGATTTCACGATATCGCAACCTGGCTCTGGAGCAATATGGTAAGGTGCCTCAGCAGGCCATTGTCTACGACGAGGTGGTCCTGGCGTTGGCCTGGTTCGAGATAGACCAGGATAATTCTGAAATTGCAATCCGCTTGCTGGAGACCTTGCTTGATATTCGGTCAACAAGTCCGTTTGCATATGAAGCCTGGAACCTCTTAGGCGAAGGCTATACGAAAATCCGGGACTATGATAAGGCGGCTGAGGTGTTTTCTCACCTGGCCGTGACGGAGCGGGCTGTATCATTGATCAATAGAGTTATAGATGAGACGCGTGACCTGGATCAGATCCGCCGTGAACTTCAACGTCGGGCGTCGGAAGTGCAAAGTTCGGAAGATCTGGCGAAAATAGATCGGGTTTTATCGCAACTGAATATTGCGGCAGAGAAAAAATCCCAAATACTGGATTTACAGCGACGTGTTTCAGAGGCGGACCCTCTGGCGATGCAGTTGATCAACTATGGTCAGCTTAAGGTTGCCTTCACCAACCTGACCGGTTTAATTTCAGCGGAACGCGCTGCGCTTAACGTGGTGACCAACGATCTGAATACGCTTGAACGTCAAACCCTGGCCAGTAAACACCCGGAAATCGTATGGGAAGTCCGCCAGGAGTCGGTCGCTGCCCTACAAACCAGTTTACTTGCTGAAGCATATAAAGAGGATGTTGAACGCCGACTGGCCATTTTGAATGCTAATCCACCTCCTTCCGATTATGTGTTCTGGCTTAACGAGGCAAAATACGGCAAAGTCAAAGTCGATTTTACACGATACCAGTCATACAAAGGGGATATACTAGCGCAATATACGGAAATGGGCAATATTGCTCGTGATTTACAGTCATTATCGGATAATGAACCGATCAGGGCGGAGATTGAAGCGCTTGTAGGTGATTTGCAGGTTCAGATCGGTGAGATAGAAGCGGATTTAGGCAGTGTGCGTCGAGATCTAATCTCAGATATGCAGGAAGTGCTTCAGAATAATCCAGACGGTCCGACGGTCGAACCGGTGCTTTTTCAAATGGCCTACGTACAATATGATCAGGTTGAGGGTGATTATCTGGCAGCCAATGAAGTTTACGCGAATAAACTGGATCGGGGCGAAGACCCGGGTGAAGCGCCTCTGGCGGATTATAACGCTCCAATTCGAACGTATAATCGTTTCGTGCGCCAATATCCTAATTCTGAGCTAAGAGACCAGGCCTATTTTCAGCTCGGACATTTGATGAGCGATCAGGGAGATCTGGTTGGTTCAAATCAAATGTTCGAATCGCTGGTACAAAGGCATCCTGATAGTCCTTTAATACCCGATGCCTACCTGCGGATCGGCGACTTTTATTTTGATGCTCTGTATCTTGGCCTGACCGAATTGGGCGGAGAAGAGTTGATGGGGCGTGCTATTGCCGCTTATGATCGGGTGCTTGACTATCCTGATAACAAGAATTATCAGAATGCGCTCTACAAGCTGGGCTGGTCCTTCTATAATATAGCTGCTCCGGAAATCCGGGAGGAAGAATACGATCATTCTATACGATATTTCACTTATTTATTAGAAGATTCTTTACGTATTGCTCTATATGAGCAGGCTGCTCAGGAAGCTGGCATCACACCCAAGCAACTGGATCCAGGGTTTGATTTGACCAGTGAAGCAATAAAATATATTGCTATTGATTTCCGGGATCGTGTTTACACCGGTCGGGAAGGCGAAGAGCGTAATTGGGCGGTACGTGATGTTCAGGGCGCCATGGTCCGGTACGTGCAGAAGATAGGTATAGATAAACCGTACGCCAGACCGCTTATGCTGGCCATGGCAGATGTATATAAGGAGACGGGTCAGAAAGAAGCGGAAGTGGTTTCGCTTGATTCCCTATTAGCCCTGTTTCCCAATAATCCGCAGTCGCCTCGGGTTTTACAGCGTATGATCGACGGATATGAGGATTTGCAGAATATGACGCTGGCTGATCCTACGGCCTGGGCTATGAATGAACATAACGGTGTCGGGCCGGATATCTTTCTAAATCGTGCCCGCGAGCGCATGTTCAAACAGTTTGGCCCTGATTGGGCCAGAGCACTGGAAGATACCACAGCGAGCAGAGAGGCACTGGATCTGTCTGAAAAGGCGCTATGGCGCCTGGCTAACTGGGTGGCATCACAGGCAGAGCAGGGGGGAGACCCTGCTAGCGGCAGAGCCCAGGCAGCTGATTATTATAAGGCGTACCTGGATAATTTTCTGGAACGGGAACACGCCTATACCGCTCGTTGGAACTATGCCCAGTATATGTTCCAATTTGAGAATTACGTTGAAGCTTTTGGTGATTTTTTAAAGATCAGTCAGCATCCAGACCATGATAAATACCGGGAGCAGGCGGCTTTGAATGCCATATTGGTCGCAGAGAAAATGTATGAACTCGAACAGCAATCGGTCGTTCCGCCAGGAAGTTCTGTACCCTCGTCGTCTGAAGGTGCTTCTGAAATAGACAACAATATCCCGCCTGCGGACAATGATGAAAATGAATCGAATAATCCCTAAAATGGTGTGTAGCGCCATGAGAAAACTGCATCGTAATCAGCATAAAATGAAGGGCCGTTTTGGCGGATCAGGCCTCATTATTTGCATGCTTCTCTGGTTTGGTACGCCATCCCCGACTCTGGGACAAACCGAAGAAGTGAAAGATCTGCTTAAACAGATCGAAAAACTGGAGACCAAGCAGGCCCAGCCTCGCTCACGGCCCGCAGCCGGGAAACCGGAAGAGGTCGTGGTGGTAGAGGAAACGCCAGTTGAGACCATACCGATGGCCACCGGCATTCTCGATTCAACGGCCTTGCAAAAATTATCTGATGCGCAGCAAAAACTACTTGTGAGTTATGAGAATTTTGTATCCCTTTTTCCAGAGCATGAACGGGTACCGGAACTGCTCTACAATGCCGGAGCGCGTTATTTTGCCATAGAATTATATCCGAATGCCCGGACCGTATATGAGCGGATACTCGACAACCATCCCAATAGCGGCGAGTGGTATATTAATTCGCTGGCGGATATTGTTGAAAGTTATCGACGTGAGAATGATTTTGAGAATCTGGAAGTCTGGAGCGAACGGCTGCGCACCGATCCGAACGCCCCTGACAGTCTTAAGAATGCGGGGGAACGATTGGCTGCCGGCGCCATTGCCAATCAAGCGTTGGAACAGGAGAAGCTGGCTAATTCTTCCGGTGACGAAACCGCATTGGCGGCGGCGGCCGAAACCTATATTCGTACGGCCAGAACCTATCCTGACGCCGAGTATGCAACTACGTCGCTTTTTAGGGCCGGTAGTACCTATAAAAAGGCTAACATGCTGGATAAAGCCGCAGAGGTCTGGCTGGATCTTGTGGCACGTTATCCGGAAGTGTCCTATGCGGATACAGCCATGTGGAATGCCGCATTGGCGTATGATGAGTTGGAACAGTATGCCCTGGCATTAAAAGTATATGAACAATTCATAGGCCAATTTCCTGCCTCCCTATTTCGGGTTGATGCATTGAAAAATTCGATATATGACTATACCGAGGTGGAGAATTATCACCGTACTGCCGAAACGTATGAGCAATATGCTACGGAATTTGTTGAAGATGCCGGTGCCGCCAGATCATATTATGTGGCTCAGGCCTGGTTGAAGGCTAAGGAGGTCGATAGGGCTGCTGCTGCGTTTGACCGCTTCGCTACCGAAGATCCTACGAATGAGAAAGTGAATGAGGTTCAGTTTGAATTGGGCCAGGCATGGATCAAGCAGGGTAATCTGGAAAGTGCTAACCTTTCGTTTGCCCGGTTTGCCCGGCAGAATCCGGATGATCCCCTGTCGGTGAAAATTCAATATGATGTGGGCGAATACTATTACGGCCTGGATGATCTGATACAGGCAAGATCCCAGTATGAGGAGACCATCCAGGTCAGCGACAATATGGAAAGTAAAGGGCTGGACGGCAATGCCTACTACCGCGCCGAGGCCTATTTACGCCTGGCGAATATGACGTATCCGGATTTTGAAGCCATTCGGCTTACCCTGCCTAAAGCGACTTTGGATGCGAATCTGGCACGCAAAAAAGAAATTGGCAGTATCATGGCAGGATACTATGACGGGGTGATTTTAAGCGGGTCTATTCGTGGTGCAGAGGCGGCATATAAAAAGAGTGAATTGTTTGAGCAGATGGCCAATGTATGGCTTACCCAGGAGCAACCGCCGCCTGAGAAGGAAGCGTTGAAACAGGCACAGAAACTTCGGGAGTTGAATGATGGCGCCACCGCCTTTTTGGAACAGGCCATCATGCCACTGGTCGCTGTCCATATTCATCGAGGTGACGAGTATGCCGATATTACGTTCGATACCACCTGGACGGCGACGCGCGACAGCATCCTTTCTATAACCAAAGTCGATTCATCGACAAATGAATGGGTGGTCAAGGGGAAGCGCAAAATAATAGAATATACCCTAATGATCGCCGAGCTTCATACAGAAGATGACAGGTTAATGGTCGAGACGTTCTACGATTATTTTCCCGTTCCGAAACCAGGCAAAGAAATCATTGAACAAATTGGCAAGGAAACCGCAGAATTTCTGTTTTCGAGCTTTGCCTATACGGCGGGTATAGATACCCTGGGCGCGAATATCTTAAGAGATGCCATACCAGCCTATCAGCATGTCGTGGATTTGCAGAAACCGGAACCGGATGGATATAGTTTAACCGGTCCGGAAATCACACAGGCACAGCAACATGCGCTGGATCTGGCCATAGGGCCGGTCCGTATGAACGAAAGCCGTATTGCGCCGATTATGGATGACTATGACGCGCTATCCTTACATTGGATGCAAATGACCGACAGCTTGATGTATCGTCCGGAAAACATCAGAGACGTATTCGATTTCGGTGATTTATTGTACGGGATTCTTGACAATGGGCTGTTGTCTATGTATGTAGACGAATCGCTTAAAATAGGCAGTGGTATGTCTTTACGCTATGAGAATGTGATTGTGAAGGCCGAAGAAATGGGTCTTGCTCCGGCTCTGGTCGACACACTCAAAATTCATATGGTCAAATTTTATTATGATCTGGGGGCCCGATACTTCCAGAGCGCCCAGTTTGCTGAAATCACCACCGATCGGTATTTTGATCGTATGGCTCAGATCGATTCGATCATGGCTGAAGGTGAAGGTCTTCTGGCGGATAAATTGACGGAAGCGGATGCCTCAACGGTCTTAAACGATATGGTGTCCACCGGATGGGATGAGCTGAATTTCGCACTTAGAAACGCTGCGCTGGAAATACATGAAGCCGGATACGGTTTTCAGGATATATATCCGGTTGCTGATGAATGGTATAGCAAGATTCGCCGGAATTTGACGACCCTCGATCCTCAACTTTATCCTCCGCCTTCGGTGGATTACAACATCGAACTGACGTCGGATGATTCCTGGGAAGTCAGCAATATGTCAAGCGTTGACGGCTGGATGATGACCGGGTTTGTCGCTGATTCAACCTGGCAGCCTGCGACGGTAGGCACCTATCCTGTCTTTATGAGTACGCTACCCGGGTTGGAGCGGTCGCGTTCCATGCCAATCTGGACGGCCCCGGATACAGCGGGAGTCGCAGATTCATTGATCTATGCCCGAAAAGAATTTGTGGTTTTCGGCCAACCGGATGCGCCGACAGTCACTGTTGCTTCGACGGCGCCGTATGAGGTGTTTATCAATGGTCTAAGTGCCGGAAAGGCCGATCAGGTTGATCCGAATATGCCTCAGTCCTTCGATTTGACAGGGGCGCTTATGGAGGCTTCGCGGAATGTTATAGCCATTTTTGTTCAGGGTAATTCGACCGAACAACACAGTGTGATCGTGGAGCTTAGTGGTATGGATCGTGTGCCCGAAACGGCCGAGAATCTCGAAACGGCCCGACAGTATTATAGCCTGCCTTCCGGACAGCGAACATTACCGGATTAAATTCACGGGATTGAGGAGTTTCAAGTTATGAAAAGTTCCCACCTCGTCTTTCTTACAAGTATCGTAGGTATGCTGATGTTTTTCGGTATGACCAGCCAGGTCCATGCGCAGACGGAAGAAATTCAACAGCAACCCGCTGAAGCTGCTTTCGAACAGTTAGAGGGCGAAGAGCGGACAGTTGAACTCGAAGGGGCAATCACCGCAGAACCGGCCCGACCCCTCATTCAATTTACCTATAGCAGGCCGGATGTCCGTTTTTCAGGTATAATCGTCAGACAGAGAACGCGTAACTTTTACACCGAACTGCGCAAGGGCAGTTCTATGGAAGTCGGACCGCCGGTGATAGAAGACGTTCTGGGATTTCCAGATGGTCCTGGGGACGACTGGGACCCGTTAGGTATAGGGTCTGGTGTTATTCAGAATCTTGAATCGGGTCAGGAATTGTCGGATCGCGTAGCAGAAGAACTCGAAGATATTCGCCAGCAGCGTATCAAGGCACAACGAGAACTGGAAGAAATGAAGAAATCAATGGAAGAAGACCCTGAGTAGCAAACAGAAACTCGATGACTCATTCCGGAATTCGGACGCAATAGTGTGTTAAAATGCATTTAATTTGAAAGATAATACCCAGGGTACCTATTTTCTCGCGATGAAATGTATTGACATGAGATGGTTAACTAATTAAGTTTCTGCTATCCGGCATTCGGTTATCATCGCAATATTTCACTCTTGCAAGATCATTTATGGAGGATTCTTGTTATGGAAGGTATGTACGAAGATTTAATGATCTTCTTAACCACCTATTCCGCAGGTTATACACCGCATTCGGAAGGGTTTCTCTTCTTGTGGATTACAGCATCATCCGGCTTGATAGGGGTGGTTTTGTGCGTAGAGCGTTATTCTTATCTTATTAAACGTGCTAGTATAAACAGCCAGCGATTTATGCTTGAGATCACCAAGATGATCAGTACCAATAAGATCGACAAGGCGATTGAATTGTGTGATGCGGAAGGCGAAGGCGCTTTACCGAGGATTTGCAAGCGTGGTCTGCAACATGCCGGCACCGACAGCCGGACTATTCAAACGGCCGTAGACGAAGCCACACTGGAAGTGTTACCGCTACTGAACAAGCGCGTTAACTTTATCGGTATGATCGGTCAGGTTGCGACGCTGCTGGGGCTGCTTGGAACGGTGTATGGTCTGATCAAATCCTTCGGCGCACTTGGTGATCCGAATCTTGATCCGGCATTAAAAGGTGCGATGTTGGCCGGTGGTATCGCTGCCGCGCTGCTGTGTACGATGACAGGGCTAATAGTGGCCGTACCGATGATCCTGGCCAACACGACCTTCAAAGAAAAAATCACAGAAATCACGGATGACATTGACGAATATTCCGTGAAGCTGATCAATATGCTGGCAGCCCGGACAAGCAACTAGGAGGTTTCATCCATGGCGTTCAAACCGTCACTGAGTCGTAAGGCGGCAGAGGGACCAGAGGAGCTTGATCTGACGCCATACATGAACTTCGTGATGATCCTCATCCCGGTGATCATGCAGGCATCGGAATATATCAAGCTGGCTATGATTCCAATCAATCTTCCGCCTGCGCCCGGTGCTTCTTCCGCAGGTGGTCCGGTAGAACCAGAGCCGGTGGAGGAGACCTTGGATCTAGCCGTAGCAATTACCTCCGGCGGATTCACGATCACGGCCTCATCGGCGCGTCTGCCGATCATTCCGCTTAAGGATGATGATTACGACTACGAGAAATTGAATGAAGAACTCTGGAAGCTCAAGCAGCAAGTCCAGGGTAAATACCCGGATGAAACGAAGATCATGATTGCCTCCGGACAGGATATCCATTATGAAGTCATTGTCAAGACGATGGATGCAACCCGGGCGCATCAAGAAGGCGTAAGGGCATTTATGATGTTTCCTGATGTGTCCTTATCATCAGGAATTACGTAATATAGCGTTAGTCCATCGGCGTTTATAGGTTAATTGATTGATGGATGAAAGGGGGGTTCATTATGGCATTTGCGCCATCCAAAGGCAAAGCACATGGAGCAGAGGGCGGTGGTGGGCGTATGGAGCTCAATATGACCTCTCTAATCGACATGTTCACCTGTCTCCTGGCGTTTTTGTTAAAGTCCTTCTCTGCAGAAGGTGCGTTGGTTACGCCTTCCAGTGGACTTACACTACCAAATTCGACCGCTGCAGAACGTGCCAAACCAGGGTTAACGATTGAAATCGGTCAAAACGGAATTGTAGTTGAAGGTGTTCATATGGCGGACAACGCAGCGGAGTTTGGCAAGACGGATTTCCAGACCCTGTTAAAAAGTCCTATGTATGCAGATCTTGATAAACGGCATAAAGCTGCGCTGGCGATGGAAGAGTACGGTGCAAAATTCGAAGGTGAAGTCATTATTCAGGGTGACAAGGAAATTCCGTTTTCCGCTCTGTATAAAGTCATGTTTTTATGTGCGCGAAATGATTATGGTAAAATGCGTCTGATCGTTATAAGTTCGGCTGAGTAGTATATGGTGTATAGTCGTATAAAAGATAGAGATGGTGGGCAGAACACCCAATAACGCGGTAAATAGAAGTTCTTACAGGGAGGGTTAACGCGTGAGTCAAGCAGAAGCAGGAGCCTCCAGATCAGGTCACATAGTATTCCCGCGTGAGTTCAAGCGGTCGGGTGCCGAACAGATTGACTGGAAGCTCACAGGATTCGGCGCGTCGATGTTTGTGGTC
>LWDU01040414.1_pt1 | contig 17528 bp, 14 predicted proteins | sample 727161 | NCBI WGS metagenome assembly LWDU01 (sample SAMN04566230, study PRJNA314399) | hydrothermal vent metagenome | isolation source: deep sea hydrothermal plume seawater | place: Mexico: Gulf of California, Guaymas Basin | collected 2004-07-11
GACCACCAATCGCCCCTCGGTGTCGATGGCGATCGAGGTAGGTCGCGAGTCCGATTGGCCCATCGCGATCTTGTTGAGGTCGCACCAAATGGAGGCCGTGCCGTTGGGCAAAATACGACCTATTGTGCCGTTGCGTCGGTAGTTGCTAACGAAGGCAGTTCCTTGACGATCAAAAGTCACTGCCGAAGCCGGCGAAATCCCAGTAGCCCATAGCTGCGTGGTTGGTTCGTCGGCCTGCAGAGCGCTCGCAATCAGGATTTGAAAAGCGATGGCAACGAGGACTCTCGTCCGATCTGGACTCATGGTCGGCTCACTCTTGCTGCATTGACGTGAAACGCTGCGAAACGGTCGATTCCATTCCCAGTCATACCACGCCCATCCATCGGTGGGTTTAAACAAACAGAACATACTTCATAGGCCACAGCAAGTGGAACAGCTACCCCCCCCGCATTCGGCAAACTTTGCCTATTTTAACTAATCAAAGGAATCCGAAAACTTGACTCAACCGCTAGTGTTGACGTGCCGATAGAGAACATTACGAAATGAACCGGTTCCGGATCCGTACGTAGGGACGCGTCGACCATGACCCACCGAAATGTAGTCTTGGCTTGCATGCTGGCACTTGTTGGAGTGGCGACTTGGGTGCAAGGTCAAGATAAGGAACCAACACCGGCTGGCGAACCACCCACCAACCGTTACCAGGACATGGCGAGAGAAATTGCCAACGAATACGGGACATCGACACCGACGACACCCAGTCTATTGGGCGTGCAACCCGAAACCAACCTTCCGTCAATCCTACGTCGCGCGAAACCACCTGAAGGACAGGTGAATAATAGCGGCCCCAAGCGGCCACAGACGAGTTATCGTTCAGCAAGTCGTCCGCGACCCGTACCAACGGAGATAACTCCTAGGGGAGTCGGACGGACGGACGAACCGCAGGGAATTGTGGACAGCACCGCGGCGCCTCTGGCGGCTCCAACCCGTTCGCGATCCGTCGTCCCAACTCCGGGCTATGCGGCGAGCGTTGCTCCAGCCGCGACCGGTGGTCAATTGAAGCTGTCAGTGCGCAGCCCGCAACTGCAACTCAACGCTTTGGGACCCGACGCAATCACCATTGGCAAGCCAGCTCAATACCGTATCCAACTCTCCAATCTGGCCAGTTCGGATGCCGACGGCATCATGGTTCGCGCATCGCTACCGGAGTCGGTCGTCATCTCTCGACTGGAACCTGCCGTCGGGGTCGCGGAGAAAATAACGGACGAGGAGGGGTCGATTGCTTGGACCATCGACCGACTAAAAGGCCAGCAAACGGCTGTGCTCACCGTCACCTTGATTCCAAACGTTGATGAACCGATCAAGCTGAACATCGATTGGGCATTGCGCCCACAATCCTTGTTGGCTACGATTGCTGTTCAAAGACCGGATCTAAGAATCGCCATCGACGGGCCAGATAGCGTGTTGCACGGCGAAAGTCATATCTTTGCCATTCGAGTGCAGAATCCGGGAACCGGCCCGGCGCGCAATGTAGAGCTGACTCTGTCCACGGGGGACTCGGCTCCACTGGTCAAAGATATCGGCACGATTGGTGCCGGCAAGGAAGAGGTAATTCGTGTCGAGTTGATCGCTCGCGAAGCCGGAAACCTCGACGTCTTTGCCAGCGCAGTCTCCGACGATCTTAAGACCGAATCGCGCAAAGAGGTCCTAGTACGTCAAGCGAAATTGGAAATAGAAGTAATGGGCCCACCGATCAAATTCGCCAATACCGACGGCGGCTATCGTGTTGTGGTAAGCAACAGGGGAGATTCTGCGGCCAAAGACGTGTTAGTAAAAATCAAGTTGCCCGTCGGCTGCCGACTAATTTCGGCCAGCCAAAACGCGGCCGAACAAGCGGGACACGTTCAGTGGACAATCCCCGAACTAAATCCGGACCAAGACGTTGTCTTCGATCTCAAATGCCTCTTCGAGGCTGCTGGCGATCAGCAGATCTCGGCGGCTGTCAAAAGTGGTCTGCTTCAATCCATCGATACTTTTTCAACCCGCGTCGAGGCCATCGCCGATCTAAAAATGCTGGTCAACGATCCAACAGGACCACGTCCGATCGGTGAAGAGGTAACCTACGAGATCGAGATCACTAACCGTGGCACGAAGGCGGCCTTTAACGTCAAAGTCCTAGGTCAGTTCTCCAGCGGCATTGAACCGATTCGGACAAAGGGACACACTTCCAAGTTGCTCTCGGGCCAAGTGGTGTTCAATCCGATTCCACGCATCGATCCGGGCAAGACTGTCAAGTTGACAATCATCGCACAGGCTAACAAACCGGGGAACTTGATTTTCCGGGCCGCAGTTGAATGTCTCGATCCGGAGACAAAACTTTCGGTCGAAGATTCGACGCGATACTTTGGGTCACAGGTTTCGACGACTCCACGGCCAACCCGAGTCGGAAGGAATAACGGGCCATAATCGCGTTGAGCCAAGTCGATACGATAAGCGATCGCGGCGGGTACGAGTTCGGGGGGACCGTACCCGCTGCTTTCTTTCTTGCAGCTGAACTGCCGAGGCCGAGGAGCCATCAACTGGCAGTTTTCGACTTACATTTATCGGCGACAGCACACGAAGCACAGCCTGTCGTTCCACAGCCGGCGGCATCTTCGGTGCCACAGTCCGGGCCGCAACCGGCTTCCAAGGTCTCGACAAATTTGGCAATCTGAGCCTTTGCTTCAAAGGCCTCGGCCAAACGGGATGTCATCGCATCGACTTCCGCAGCCACCTCTCCGAGAAAATAGAAATAGAGTCCCTGGCCATCGAACAACAGCTCAACATCGAAGAGGGCAGGGGGGTTCGGGATATCGACGAGCAATCGACTGCAGGCGTCAAACGCCTCGTCGGCATGCAATTGCAATCGGGCGGAAAGCAAATGATCTTCGGACGTCATCGACCGGATCACCGTACCATCGAACTCGCCAGATTCCACCGGCCCCATGACTTCGCCTTGCTCCAATCCGCGGGGTGTTCGGCAAACAACGGACAAGCCACGGCGAAGTCCGAGTGAGGATCGGAAACGGCCAATGTTCCCCATTGCGCCAACGCGGACCAGCATCGAAAACGAGCTGTTATTCACCATAGCTCCCTAGGCTGGTCAAGAACTCACGCATTTCGCCGGCGGCGTGTGTGTCGCCTTGCTGTCGCGCCTGCTCGATCCCGTCTCGCAAGAACGTTCGAGACTCGCTTAGTCGAGACGCGCGCGCCAATATTTGACCGGCCATGAAATAGGCCGGCACGTGCGGTGGGGCATCGCATGTGAGCCTAGTCAATAGTTCCAAGCTAGGATCGGTTGCACCTTCCTTGTCCCATTCCATGGCCAAAGCATAACGAAGAAACTGATCATCGGGATCGTTCTCCAGCATGGCTTGCAGTTTTTCTCGCCGTGTATCGGCCATCGCGAGTATTCCCTTGTCTCTGTTCAGCGAAGGCTAGCCGCTGCTCAGCTTATCTTATTTGGTCACCTGAAAGCCCATCTCCTGAACCATGCGAATGTCATCCTCAGGAGGTTGCCCGCCTGTGGTGAGATAGTCGCCGACAAACACTGAATTTGCCGCATAGAGGCCCAAAGGCTGAAGCGTGCCCAAGTGCAACTCACGTCCGCCCGCAATTCGCAATTCACGATCGGGATTCGCAAAACGGAACATGGCCAGTGTCCGCAGGCAATCCCTGGGCGTCAACTGTGACGTATTCGCAAGAGGAGTGCCGTCGATTGGTATCAAAAAATTTAGCGGAATCGAACATGCTCCGATGTCTCTCAGTTGCAACGCCATCCGCACAACGTCGATCGGTTGTTCACCCATCCCGATGATCCCACCACTACAAATTTCCATGCCAGCATTTCGCACAGCATGAAGTGTCTGCACCCGATCACTGTAGGTGTGAGTTGAGCAGATACGTTCGTAGTACTCTTCGCTTGTGTTGAGGTTATGGTTCACTCGGTCGACACCGCACGCCTTCAATCGCGCAGCCTGTTGATCATCCAATAGCCCCAGGCAAGCGCAAATATCGAGATCGTATTTGGACTTGATCTCGGGAACAATTTGCTCGACCGCATTCAATTCGCGATCACTGGGCCCCCGCGCGGAAATGACTATGCAGTAGGTCTTAGCATTTTGTTCAAAGGCAATACGAGCGCCGTCGAGCAGCTTCTCACGGTTGAGAATGTTGTACTTGGGTATCTCAGCGGTCGAAGTCTTCGATTGACTACAGTACGAGCAATCCTCGGGGCACAACCCGCTCTTGGCGTTCATCAAATAATAGAACTGGACCGTGTTTCCGAACGCTGCATGGCGAATCCGATAGGCTGCCGCCATCAAATCAAGCAGCTCGACGTCCGCGGATTGGAGTATGCCCAGACCCTCGTCTTCGCTGATCAGGTGCCCATCAAGAACTTGCTGTGCCAGATTGAACCAACGTGGAGCAGCAGAAATAGTAGCCGAGTGTAAATCCATATTGCGTATTCTACGACGTAGCTTCCGTACAAAAACAGGAAAAGGCTCTGTCCGCATCGTTCACGGACAGAGCCTGTGTTGATCTTGAACTACAGTTCGATTTTTAGCAGAACACCGGTTTTCTTACCTTCTTCACCACTACCAAAGGCCGTGATGTAGAGGGTCCTCTTTTCGCCGCCAACCATGGCGGTCGGTTTGACCAGATCGCAGATCTTTTTTGTTCTGATGGTTATTTTGTCGTCTTTCTCGTCGGCAATGATCTGAAACAAGCCACCTTTGGTCGTGTCCGCCCAAGAGAAGTCAGTCGCATAGAGCTGATCTGCGTGGTAGACCAACGCGGTGATATCCGACAATCCAGTTTCGAAATTCGCAATCATCTTCTTGTCGGCTGGATTGTAATAGGTCAGCAGCGAGTCGCCTTCTACAGTAACCTCGCCACCTTGACCGACGGCAAGCAGTTTGCGGGGACTCTCCGTGATGGCAATTGGCGCGTCGACCTCTGTCGCTTCTTTCGTCGCGATGAACCTCTCAAAAGATGTCACCTTACCGTCTTCGATTACGGCCTTGGCCACCCAGCCCTTGGTATCGTCGCCATTGCACGTCGCGTACACGACGTTGCCCTGACGGACCAAACCGTAGAAATTCCCCTCGCCACGCAGTTCTTTGTCTTCGACAGCGGCCAAAGTGGCGCTACCAGTCATGTCATCCGCTTTCTTGGGCAGATCACCACCTAGATTGTAGACGCGAAGAAGTTCGTCGCCATCCTTGAGTCCACCGCCGCCAACGACCAACGTGTTCTTGTCCATGAAAACCAATCCCAATGGACCGATATTGAACATGGGGCCTTTGCCGTAGATGTCTACAGGAAAGTCCGTGATGACTTCTTCCACTTTCCCGTCAACAACTCGGATGATTCGTGAAGCACCACTGTCAGCCACGAACACAACGCCCGTTTCCGGTTGAATCGCCAACCCACTTGGATTGCTGAGGCCTGCAACGATCGTCTCCACTTTCGTCTCGGCATTCAGTTCTGCCACGAGGACTACGCCAATGATAAGAAGAGAGAAACAACTGGTTTTCATAATGAAAACTCCTTGAGAATTCTGTGGAGGGTTCTTTATTATCGTACAGGCCCAGAGGGCGAGAATCACTTGGGTAATTCCGGCGGTTTAACGGTCGGGTAATCGGCACTGCTAAGCCCTTCTACGAGGAAAGTCTGCAGGGCTTTCTTTTCGGCAGCAGTCAGCTTCAGGGAGAAAATCTCCTCGTCCAGCTGAGGATTGGGAGTCGCTCCCTTGACGTAGAACTCGATGACTTCCGCGAGTGAAGCGAATCTGCCGTCATGCATGTAGGGGGCTGTCTTGGCAATTTCACGGAGCGTTGGGGTCTTAAATGCTCCGCGGTCCCCCAACAATTTCGACACCGCCACTCGGCCGATGTCCGGTTTCTCTGCATTGATGCCGACTCCCAGATTATGAAAGCCTGCATCGCTGAAATTGGGACCAGCGTGACAAGCGCTACAATTCGCTTTTCCAAAGAAGATCTTTCGTCCGGCCTGGGCCTCTTCCGACAACGCGGTCGTGTCACCAGCTTTGAATTGGTCGTATGGTGCGTTCCCCGAAAGAATGGTCCGTTCGAACGACGCGAGCGCTCTAGCGACGTTTGTTGTTGTCAGACCGTCCGGAAATATTGACTGAAACTGCTTTAGATAACCGGGGATTCCGCGAAGTCTGTCGATCATCTCGTCGAGCGAAAGGTCCATCTCAATCGGATTTTGGATCGGGCCGAGCGCCTGTCCTTCAAGGCCCTTGGCGCGACCGTCCCAAAACTGAAGTGGATGGTAGGCGGCATTGATAATCGTTGGCGCGCTCCGCCCACCCTTCTGACCACGCACACCCGTGGCAAACGCCTCACCATTGGACCAGCCGCGCTGAGGATCATGGCACGAAGCGCAACTCACGGTATTATCTCGCGATAAACGCGGTTCAAAATAGAGTTGCCTTCCCAGATCAACCTTGGCTTTGGTCAACGGATTGTCACTGGGAATCTTAAGGTCCTTCAGCCCGCTGGGGACCGCAAATTCATCTTGGGCCCACGAAACTTGCCAGGTCAACATCGGTAGAACAGCGGCAAGGACCACCTGGGCGCCAATGGCGGTACGCATCCGAGGCTCCTCAATTGGAATGACAAATGGCAGAAAGCATTTCCGGACCACCATTGTCACTTAGTCCTCCAGCGTTCGCAATGCCCTGCTCCCACTGCCGAAAGGGCATCAAATCGACTATAATTCCCCGGGAAAGTTGTGCCGCTTAAGCCACTGGAGGAACAATGTCCGAACCGCGAACGATGTTTGAGAAAATCTGGAACGAGCATATCGTTTATCAAGAGCCGAACAAACAGGCCGTTCTCTACATCGACCTGCAGCTTGTACACGAAGTGACCAGTCCCCAAGCGTTTGAAGGTCTTCGACTGAGCGGCCGAAAGGTGCGTCGACCAGAACTGACGATCGCCACACCGGACCACAACGTCCCCACCACCGACCGCCAGCTTCCCATCCTTGACCCGATATCCAGGAAACAGGTGGAGACGTTGCGGAGCAATTGCCAAGAGTTTGGCATCACGCTGTTTGACCTCGATGACCCACGTCAGGGCGTTGTCCACATTATCGGCCCAGAGCAAGGCCTTACCTTGCCCGGAATGACCATTGTTTGTGGTGACAGCCATACGGCAACTCACGGCGCCTTTGGATCGTTGGCCTTCGGTATCGGCACGAGTGAAGTCGAGCACGTATTGGCAACGCAAACACTGCTGCAGTCAAAGCCGCGAACATTGGAACTCCGAGTCGACGGAAGACTGGCGCCAGGAGTAACGGCGAAGGACTTGATCCTCTATCTGATCGGTCAGATCGGGACGGCCGGTGGTACAGGCTACGTGATCGAATACACGGGCGAGGCCATTCTTGCGTTGAGCATGGAAGAGCGGATGACCGTGTGCAATATGTCCATCGAGGCAGGCGCTCGAGCCGGAATGATCGCACCGGACGCCGTCACGGCGGACTACCTTCGGGGCCGGAATCACGCACCGGCCGATTTCGAGGCGGCCGTCAAGCGATGGCGATCCCTGCCGAGTGACGCCGGGGCCACTTTTGACACGTCGAGGGTCTTCTCTGCTGCTGACATCGCGCCCCAAGTGACTTGGGGCACAAATCCAGGACATGTACTTCCTGTCACGGCAAAGGTACCGCAGCCGTCCGACTTCGAAGACGAAACAGAGCGACGCTCGACCGCTCGAGCGTTGGAGTACATGGGCCTAACGCCTGGCACTCCGTTACAGAACGTCGACATTGACCGAGTGTTCATTGGCTCGTGCACTAATGGTCGCATCGAAGACTTGCGCGCCGCGGCAGCTGTCGCCAAGGGCCATCAAGTCGCCGAAAATGTCAATGCGATGGTCGTTCCGGGCAGTAGCGTTGTTCGCGACCAGGCGATGCAAGAAGGATTACACAAGGTTTTCGAACAAGCTGGATTCGAATGGCGGGAAGCCGGCTGCAGCATGTGCCTGGCGATGAACCCCGACAAACTTTCTCCCGGCGAACGTTGTGCATCGACGAGCAATCGCAATTTCGAAGGCCGACAGGGTAAGGACGGCCGCACTCACCTGGTCTCGCCAGCGATGGCCGCTGCCTCGGCAATTCGCGGCCACTTTGTCGACATCCGTGACTGGGAATACAGTAAATAGAGATCGAACCATGCAAGTTTTTCGCCAACATTGCGGAATCGTCGTCACGATGGACCGCGCCGACGTCGATACCGATCAGATCATTCCCAAACAGTTCCTGAAACGCATTGAACGGTCCGGGTTTGAGGAATTCCTTTTCTTCGACTGGCGGTATGACGATTCGGGCGCCAGCAATCCCGACTTCGAACTCAACCAACCTAACGCGGCCGGTGCGGGGATCTTAATTGCACGTCGCAATTTTGGCTGCGGTTCCAGCCGAGAGCACGCCGTTTGGGCATTGGAAAACTATGGCATTCGCGTGGTGATCGCCGAGAGTTTTGCGGACATCTTCTATAGCAATTGCTTCCAAAATGGTGTGCTGCCAATCGTGCTGCCCGTTGAACAGATCGACGAGCTATTTCGCCGGGCCAGTGGTTCCCCCTATGCGTTGACCGTGGACCTTGAACAAAAAACGGTTTGCGATGAAGAGGGACTCAATCTATCGTTCGATATCGATGATTTCCGACGTGAATGCCTGCTACAGGGTCTCGACAATATCGCGCAAACACTTCAACAGGAGTCTCGCATCAGCCAGTACGAAGAGCGGAATGCTGACCGACTGGCGAGAAACTAACGGCGTGAGTCAGCTTCCCGTGTATGGCGTGCGAAACCCGCGGCGTGCCATTCTGGACCGCTTTCCTGATTCCACCGATTGATGGAAACCTTGCGTTTGATGGCAACTGGGCGTTTTTGGTGATCCACAAGATAGCCGCCATGGAGTAGTGGCCCGGTTATCAACGAGACCAGGAATGGATGCCCCAAGCCAAGCGACCCCTCAGGATGTGACGGTCGCCGACCGATCGTTTTGGCATCAGGATGAGGGCCTGCTCGCCAGCGTCGGTTGCCGACTTGAAACGGCGGTTCGTTGGTTCACCGACGTGAGAGCAAAGATACTGATCGTGATCGGCGGACTGACTCTGGTCGTCGTCAGCGGCATGTTACTAGACTCCTACGGCACCGTGAACGACGTCAACGGTGGTCCAATGGTTCGACTATGGATGTTGCCCTTGTGGTTGTGTTCCTTCGTACATCTTCTGATGTTGTTCATTTCGGTCGCCAACAACTGCACACATGCATGTCCCACCTCGCCATTGCGCCATGCCAAATCGTCCGACAGTCTCGGTCCGTATCGTTTACACCACCGGATTGGTTCCGGAGGGATGGGAGATGTCTACTTGGCCGAACACACATTTCTCGAACGCAAGTGCGCGATCAAGCTCATTCGGCCCGAGCGCGCAGACAAGATCAGTCGAGCGCGTTTCGAACGGGAGGTGCGCGCAGCAGCTCGGCTTGCGCACGTGAACATCGTCACCATTTACGATGGTGGCCGAACAATCGATGGGACATTTTATTACGCGATGGAATTCCTTGACGGCATGAATCTCGACGACTTGGTCCAACAACACGGACCGCTACCCACTGCCAGAGTTGTCTATCTGGTCGCCCAAATGTGTTCCGGGTTGTCGGAAGCACACCGCTTGGGATTAATCCACCGAGACGTGAAACCGGCAAACATCTTCATGACGGTGCAAGGAGGAAAATGGGATGTCGTCAAACTGCTCGACTTCGGACTGGTAAAGCCCATCGTTGATGCGACATCGCTGACTCTGAATGGAATGGTCACCGGATCACCGTTCTATCTGTCACCAGAACAGGCGACGGGCAAACGTCTCGCCGATCAGCGAAGCGATATCTACTCCCTGGGAGCTGTGATGTACTTCCTGCTGACGAACCGCCCACCTTTTTGTGACGAACAGACGCTTCAGCTCCTTTTGGCGCACGTGCATCGCCAACCGACAGCGATTTCCGAATTCAACAACGACGTTTCAATGGAATTGGAGGCAACCGTGTTGAAGTGCCTCGCCAAACATGTCGACGATCGCTTTTCATCGGCAGCCGACTTAGTGGAGGCGTTACACGCTTGTCCGGAATGGGGTGAATGGGATGCTGTCGCGGCAGCGGAATGGTGGCAGGCAAAGTTGGTGAACGCGTTTTGACCGTTGCCAAAAATCGCCACCTAAGTAACTGGCTATGCCAGTGCCACACAGACCAGCCGCGCTAATCGCTATCTAGATAGTACTCACGGTACCACCGAACAAAGTGAGCCACGCCTACTTCAATCGACGTGCTGGGTTGGTACCCCGTTTCTTTGTGTAGGTCCTCGATGTCTGCAAACGTGGCGGGAACATCGCCGGCCTGAATCGGCAGGAATTCCTTCTCTGCCTTCAAGCCGAGTGCATCTTCCAGGACTTCGATAAATCGCAGCAGTTCGACTGGTTCGTTGTTGCCGATGTTGTACAGACGAAATGGTGCACGACTGCGGTCGGCGACGGGATGATCTCCATTCCAATTCGGATCACCGGTCGGTACAACATCAGCCACCCGCACCACACCTTCAACGATGTCGTCGATATAAGTAAAGTCTCGTTTCATCTTCCCATTGTTAAAGACCTTGATTGGCCGACCTTCCAAAACGGCCTTCGTAAACAGAAACATGGCCATATCCGGCCGTCCCCACGGACCGTAGACAGTAAAAAACCGCAGTCCTGTCGTGGGGAGCCCATAGAGATGGCTGTAACTGTGGGCCATCATTTCATTGGCCTTTTTTGTGGCCGCGTAGAGACTCACTGGATGATCCACACTCTGGCGTGTGGAAAATGGCATTTGCGTGTTGGCGCCGTAAACAGAACTGGACGAAGCGTAGACTAAATGTGCGACTTTATTGTGCCGACATCCTTCCAATATATTGCCGAACCCGACGAGATTACTATCGATATAAGCATGCGGATTCTCGAGCGAATATCGTACTCCGGCTTGGGCCGCCAAGTGGACCACCACGTCAAATGCCTCACCCTGAAACAACTCTTGCATGCCCGGGCGATCGTCGACACCCAAATGAAGGAAGCGAAAGCGATCGGCCGATTCAAGTAGTTTCAATCGCGATTGTTTTAGTCCGACATCGTAGTAATCATTCAGATTATCAACGCCGACAACCGTATCACCCCGGTCCAACAAACGACGGGCGACGTGGAACCCGATGAATCCCGCCGCACCAGTTACCAGAAAGTTTCTCATGAATGCGTTGTGAACTTGCTCTCAATGAATGAACCGTCGCCGCAGGCTAGGCCACCTTGCGAGTCGCTGATTCAGAATTCGGTAACGGAAGAATGTTGATAACATCTACCTTCGTACGTTCCAAGTGCTCAACGCGTTGAGCCAATCGGTTCAGTTGGTCAAGTAGTTCTCGAATCGGCTCCTCACCGATGTGAATTGCAAGTGCTTTGCAAGAAGTGCTCGACAAATTGATACCCGACATGATGGGACTCCTTTCCTGCCATTGTAGCCCACCCAACTAACTACGCGGTTGGGCAGCGTTCAGCCTACTCCACGGTTACACTTTTCGCCAAGTTTCTTGGTTTATCCACATCGCAACCACGGAGGACGGCAATGTGGTAGGCCAGCAACTGAAGTGGTATCACGCTTAGAATCGGCTGCAGCTCTTCGTCGATCTTCGGCACATGAATCACATCGTCGGCGATTCGATACACGTCGTTGTCATCTTCAGTACAGATGGCAATAATCGGTCCGCCGCGAGCCTTCACTTCCTGCATGTTGGCAAGTACTTTTTCGTAGACAAACCCATGTGGCGTCAGAAAGACACTGGGCGTCTTTGCGTCCACGAGTGCAATCGGTCCATGTTTCATCTCGGCGGCCGGATACCCTTCGGCGTGGATGTAGCTAATCTCTTTTAGCTTCAACGCACCTTCCAGGGCCGTCGGGAAATTGTAGTGTCGACCGAGGTAGAGGAAGTTATTGGCCTCGTGGTACTTGATGGCGATTTCTTTGATGTGATCGGTCTGCTCCAACACCTGCTTGGTCAATTGTGGCAGTTTTCGCATCGACTCGATGATCTGCCGACCCGCCTCGAAACCGAGGTGGCTTAGGCGACCAAAATAGAGACCCAACATTGCCAAGACCATGCACTGCGAAGTATAGGCCTTTGTGGAAGCGACCCCGATCTCGGGACCCGCGTGCAGGAAGACACCACCGTCCGCTTCCTGAGCGATACTGCTACCCACCACGTTGCAGAGCGCGAGCGTGGAGTGTCCTTTGCGTTTCATTTCCCGCAATGCACTCAGCGTGTCTGCTGTTTCCCCACTCTGTGTAATTGCAAAAACCAAAGTGTGATTGTCGGTTGGCGGATTACTATAGCGGAGTTCACTGGCATATTCGACTTCGACCGGAATCCTCGCCCATTGTTCTATCAAGTACTCGCCATAAAGTGCAGCATGCCAGCTGGTGCCGCATGCCGTCAGAATAATGCGACGAACGCTCCGCAGTTGTTGAGGCATGAGATTGAGCCCGCCGAATACCGCGGTCGCGTCGTCGTCGCTCAGACGTCCTCGCATCGCGTTCTCAATCGTCGTCGGTTGTTCAAAGATCTCTTTGAGCATGAAGTGCTCGTAGCCGCCAGTTGACACCTGTTGAGCGTCGATATCCAATCTCTCAACGGTGGGTTGCACGTGGCCTTGTTCGCGGTGGTTGATGCTCAGCTCGTCCGTGGTGAGGATCACGGTCTGGTGATCCGCCAAATAGACAATGTGGTCCGCATAGCCGGCCAACGTCGACGCGTCGCTGGCAATGAAGTGCTCTCCGTCGCCAACTCCGATGACCAGTGGACTGCCCATTCGTGCGCCGATTAAATACTCTGGATACTCCCGAAAGATGATCGCTAGACCATAGGTGCCTCTCAACTGAGAGATCGCCGAGTTCACTACCGCCAGCAGCATCGCGCGGGGGTCTTCGAGTAGATCCGTTTGCTCGCGCTTTTGCTCTTCCAAAGCTCGGGCGAGAAGATGTGCGACCACTTCCGTGTCTGTTTCGGACTGGAATCGAACGCCGTCATTCTCGAGCGTTTGACGAAGTGGCAAATAGTTCTCCACAACGCCATTGTGGACCAAGACTAAGGCCTGATTGCCGCCAACATGAGGGTGGGCGTTGGGTTCCGTCGCGGCGCCGTGGGTCGCCCAACGTGTGTGCCCAATCCCCACTGTTCCATCGAGATTCGTGCTCTCGACCTTATGGGCCAGGGCGTCAACCCGCCCGACCGACCGCTGCAATGAGATCTGCCGAGAATCGTTGACCATGGCGACCCCGGAGCTATCGTAGCCCCGATATTCCAGACGACGCAGACCTTCGAGTAGAATGCTGACCGTGTCGCGTGGCCCGATGTATCCGACAATTCCGCACATGGCGAGTAATGCTCCTTCGGGATTTCACCGATTTCTTGAAACTCCGAGTGGGGGAGGATCGTATCAAAAGAAGTGTGCTTATCACAGCTCAGTTTGACCGACTCACCCTCAATTGCGATTATCCGGTGGGATCGTTTTTTTCGCAAAGGGATTGCGAGTGATCGGAGAATAGAACGCTAGTTACACGAAAACTATAGGTTGGTTGTTTACAAACGGCTGCTAGACTGGAAAGATCTTCGGCGGTTGGAGAATTCAATCAGACCTCCCAAACCACCTAATCCCCTTTTCTCTCACATTTGACATTTGTCGCTCCATGAGTGCTTTGCCTGAATCCCATTTCGTTCGCGAATTCCTCGATGCGCTTGATGAAAAGCGTACCAAGGTCGGTATCGTCGGTCTCGGATACGTCGGCTTGCCGTTGGTTCGGGCATTCATCAATGCCGGGTATACGACGATGGGCTTCGATGTGGATACCGAAAAAGTCGATAGCCTGAAGAACGGTCGCAGCTACATTCAACACGTACCTGATGAATGGATTCGCGATTGGATCGACAGTGAGAAATTCGTGCCCACCGACGATATGACTCGTTTGGCCGAACCGGATGCGATCCTCATCTGCGTACCGACGCCGCTGACAGTCAGTCGCGATCCGGATCTTACGTACGTGATCTCGACAGCGGAAACGATTGCCCAGAATCTGCGGAAAGGGCAATTGGTGGTTCTCGAGAGCACGACGTATCCCGGTACGTCACGTGACGTCTTGCAGCCGATATTTGACAAGACGCCATTCAAATTGGGTGAGGAGTATTTCTTAGCCTACAGTCCCGAGCGGGAAGATCCCGGGAATCTCGATTTTTCGGCCGACCTCATTCCCAAAGTCGTCGGAGGTGCCGAACCGCAGAGTCTGCTGCTGGCCGAATCACTCTATCGGCAGGCGGTCGTTTCCACCGTTTCCGTGTCCAGTTGCGAAGTCGCCGAGGCGTGCAAAATTCTGGAGAACACCTATCGCTCCGTCAATATTGCGATGGTCAACGAACTGAAAGTGTTGTTTGATCGCCTGGGAATTGACATTTGGGAGGTGATTGATGCGGCAAAAACGAAACCTTTTGGATTTCAACCATTTTATCCGGGGCCTGGTCTTGGCGGCCACTGCATTCCGATCGATCCGTTCTATCTCAGCTGGGTCGCCAGACAACACGGCATGACAACCAAGTTCATCGAATTGGCCGGCGAGATCAACACGTCGATGCCGCAATATGTTGTGTCACGCCTGACCGAAGCACTCAATGACGCTGGCAAGTCGGTCCGAGGGAGCCGGATTGGTATTCTGGGTGTCGCCTACAAGCGTGATGTTGACGATCCCCGAGAGAGTCCAGCCTTCAAGCTGATGGAACTTTTGGAGCAGTGGGGGGCCGAACTGAGCTACAACGACCCGCACATTCCCATCTTGCCCGTGATGCGACACTACGATCTGAACGGCATGACCAGTAGCGAGCTCTCTCCGACGTGGCTGTCCGATCAGGATGCGATCCTAATCGCCACGGATCATTCCGCGTATGATTGGAACGAAATCGTGCGGCATGCCGCATTGATTATTGACACACGCAACGCGACGCAACACGTGAAAAACCACCGCGAGAAAATCGTCAAGGCGTAAATCGTGTGGAAGCGGTGTGTCTCAAGATTGGCGGCGCGACATCACTTGTTTGCTGCCACTACAAACACGAATCCAGAGTCGAAGCAGACGCTAACGCGGCGTGTTTCGCGCGGCTTTACCCCGCGCGGCTTTACCCCGCGCGTCGCAACACTCTTTGTTGGTCAGCCCATTGGCAAATATCTTCGATGGCAACCGGTTCCCAACGAGTCTCCTGGTCACTGACCACAATTTCTCGGATCACGACTGCGCCCTTTGCCAGCATTCTCGGGACATAAAACCAGGCGGCATCCAGCGAATCCCCATTGGCGCTTTTTCCAATCAGAAGTAGGTCCGTCTCGGTCAGGACGTTGGCGGACCGTGCGAGAGCGGAGTGTGGATCGCCCGGAATCAAGTTGATCTTCACGCCTTCGCGTTGCAGTAGTCGGTAGTAGTCCTTGAGACTCGTACGGCCAGCGGCTTCAAACGGGTCCAAGCCGGTGAAATGTACGGAATTCGGAGCAAAACGTGCAACAACGTCCAACAGACGTTCGGCCCGTTCGGCCGTGCCCAAGCCAATCTGAACAACACGGCTAGGCTGCCATCGTCGAAGCCTACGAAACAACCGTCTGTCGGCCGCCAGTTTCGAGAAAAACGCTAGATAGATGTATCGCAACCAATGGCTTTGTTTCACGTCGCAGTCCCTTGCGGCGGCTGAGAATCGGTCCCTCACAACCACTATCATCGGAAAATTCAATCGAAATCGATGACTCGAATCGGTGCAAAATCACAAAAATGCTCCAACTCGTGCCGACTTGCCAGCGGAATTGACGTTGCTTCCGCGTTTCGATGATCACCGCGCAATTCTCCACCCCGCGACAAGAAACTAACGTATGTTTCCCAGTGACAGAGTTGGATCTCGGTCATCTCCCCAGTCTGCGAATTTGACGTCTCCCTGCGTCTGGTTCAAACAACTTTTGTACGGCCACCTTGATGAACCGACTGGGGGACGTCATGCGTCGATCAAATCGTCGCGTCGCACGTCGACTGACTCATTTCGAACGATTTGAAGAGAGACTTGCGCTCTCAGCTCAGGGACTTACGGACGTCCCACTTGGGCAACAGATTCAAGCCCCAAGCGTTGATCTGTTTCAAGAGGTGGCACCGTCGTTGAACGACGCCCATAACCAGACTGGATTGACGACCGTACGCAACCAGTTTGGATTCAATGGGGCAGGGCAGACGGTCGCTGTGATCGACACCGGAATCGCATGGGACCACCTAAACCTGGGTGGCGGATACGGCGCAGGAATGCGCGTTGTCGGCGGGTACGACTTCGCCGAAAATGATGCAGACCCGTACGATGATCCATCGGGTTACCACGGAACGCATGTCGCCGGCATCATCGCGTCGGACCATTCCACCTACTTGGGCGTCGCTCCAGGCGTTGATCTCGTGGGACTGCGAGTATTTGATGACAGCGGCAATGGGGTTTTCAGCTGGGTTGAGAGTGCCCTTCAGTGGGTGCACGATCACCGTAATGACTATGCCAATCCGATTACGACTGTCAATCTATCGCTCGGTGCAAGTTGGAACGCGGACACCGTGCCCAGTTGGGCCATGTTGGAAGACGAGTTTGCTCAGCTGGAAGCCGACGGCGTTTTCATCGCGGTGGCCGCTGGCAATTCTTTTACAGACTACAACTCACCGGGCCTATCCTACCCGGCTGCCAGTTCCTACGTCGTGCCGGTTGCCAGCGTCGGATCGGATGGCAATATCAGCTACTTCAGTCAACGTAACTCCCGAGTTCTCGCGGCTCCGGGCGAGCAAATCGCCAGTACTGTTCCCGACCATTTGTTTGGTAGCGACGGCAACCCTACGGACGTCGCATCAGCATCCGGGACCAGCATGGCCGCACCTTATGTTGCTGGCGCTTCCGTACTCGTTCGAGAGGCGATGGAGTTTGTCGGCCAATCGAACATCACCCAGGACGACATCTACGATGTCCTCTACAATACGGCGGACATCATCTACGATACGGCGACGGCCGCGAACTATCACAGCATCAATCTCGAAGCGGCCTTTGCGGCCTTAATGCCAAGCGACGATTTTGGTTCTATCGCAGTGGATGCACACGACCTGGGCACCACTTCATCTCTTGCCCAAACCGATGGGATTGTCGGCACTCTAAACGACGTCGACTTCTTCACCTTCACTGCGGACACGACTGGTCAAATGTCGATCTCGGTCGATCAAACGCACGCTCTCGATGCCAACCTAGTCCTGGTCGGGGGCAATGGCCAGTGGGACGACGGCACCTTCTCGTTTGATGTGGCGGTGGGCCAAGACTACACTTTTTCCATCGACACC
>LWDU01035780.1_pt1 | contig 17525 bp, 17 predicted proteins | sample 727161 | NCBI WGS metagenome assembly LWDU01 (sample SAMN04566230, study PRJNA314399) | hydrothermal vent metagenome | isolation source: deep sea hydrothermal plume seawater | place: Mexico: Gulf of California, Guaymas Basin | collected 2004-07-11
GGTGGCGTCGGCGTGGACGTCATTGTCCGACACCCTCGAGACGCGCCGCCTGTCGCCACGGCGTGGCCCCGACCGCCGCGGCGGCCGTCGGCGGGACGGACAGATACGCGCTCAGCGCGGCAGCGATCACCGCCAGGTCGGTCTGCTCCGCCGTCAAATCGGAAAACGACTCACCGGCGCGTGCCGCCAGCACCCCGTCGAGAAAACTCGTGTCGAACGCGCCGTCCCGAAAACGGTCCTGCGCCAGCACCCACAGCAAGGCCGGGATGGCGGTTGTAATGCCTCCGATCTGATACTCGTGCAGCGCGCTGCGCATACGGGCAATCGCGCCAGCACGATCCGGGGCCCAGGTGCTGACTTTGGAGATCATCGAGTCGTAGAAGACCGGCACGTCGAACCCGGCCTCGACGCCACTGTCGTCGCGGACCCCCGGTCCCGACGGACCGCGGAGCACGGTGATGCGACCGGGCGCGGGGAGAAACCCGGCGTCAGGATCTTCGGCGTAGACACGACACTCGATCGCGTGCCCCACGGCCGTGAGCGCACGTGCCGGATCGACGGTGAGTGGTTCGCCCCGCGCGATTCGGATCTGCCACTGCACCAGGTCGATGCCGGTCACCAGCTCGGTCACGGGGTGCTCAACCTGCAGCCGCGTATTCATCTCGAGGAAATAAAAGCGCCCCTCGGGGTCGAGCAGAAACTCCAGCGTGCCGGCGCTGGCATAGGACACCGCGGTGGACAGCGCCACGGCCGCCTCAGCCAGGGCGGCCCGAATCGCCGCTGGATCGAGCCCTCGCGCTCGACAAACGGCACGACGACACCGTGCCCGTCGCCCAGTACCTGCACTTCCACGTGACGCGCGCCCTCAACCAACCGTTCGAAATAGACCGTCGACTCGCCGAACGCGGCACCGGCCTCGGAGCGTGCCGCGGCCACGCCGACGACCACCCCGGCGCGGTCGGCCACGCGTCGCATGCCACGGCCGCCGCCGCCGGCGACAGCCTTGATGAACAGCGGGTAGCCGATCTCGTCGGCACGGCCGCACAACGCGTCATCAGTCAACGTGTCGGACAACGCCTCGGTTCCCGGCACTACCGGGACACCGGCCTCGATCGCGGCACGACGCGCGGCCGTCTTCCCGCCCATCGTCTCGATGACGTCGGGAGAGGGTCCGATGAACGTAAAGCCCGCATCGCCGCAGGCCCGGACGAACCCGGCGTTCTCAGCCAGAAACCCATAGCCGGGATGAACCGCGGTGGCACCGGTCGCGCGCGCGGCGGCGATCACGCGCTCGATGTTCAAATAACTCTCGGCGGCCGGGCTGGCCCCGATCGAGACCGCTTCATCCGCCAGTCCAACATGGAGCGCCGTGCGGTCGCAGGCGGAAAAGACCGCGACCGACGGCACGCCCATCTCGCGACAGGCCCGCAGGATGCGGACGGCGATTTCGCCTCGGTTGGCAACGAGGATCTTCACTGGAACAATGAGTCTTTCGACGACCGGGCCGCCGAACGCATGGCAACCTGGACCCGACCTCTGCCATCCGGATGACGTGGGCGAGACATCCGGCCTCAGGACGGCGCGATCTATCTATTATTCTAACACTTAAGGACGCCCGACAGTCTGGCTGCGAGCGCCACTGGCTGATATAGTCCGTCTCGTGGCTGGCATCGCCGCCTGGTCGCGCACATCGCATCCTGGGTGCTGCTCGTCGTCGGGTGGGACGACCTACGTGGAGCTGGAGCGGCCGTCTTTCTCCTCCTATGGGTCGCGGGTTTCGTGGGACGTCAGTTTGTTCCTCTGGGGCCGTTGTTGTTCGCACCCTACGTCGCGATACTGGCCGTGGGCTTGGTTTTCACCGTCTTCAAGGGTGACATTCGCGCGTCATAGCTGACCGCGCAGGTCATCTCGGCCGCGTCGTTGATGAGCGCGCGACGGCGAAACGGCGAAGATTCGAGGGAAGAACGCGTTCATTCGGCCGCTCGTGTCCGCTATCACTAACCAGGAGCACGCTGATGCTCACCGCCCGCTTCGCCCTGCTGACGCTCGTGACCGCCGCCGTGGTGTCGGTGGCGCTGGTCCTCCTGCTCGACGCCACACCGGCCACCGCCATCTTCTCAGGCCTCGCGGCGGGGGCATTCGCCGCCATGATGCCGGTCGCGGTTCGGGACGGTCGGTTTCCAGGCGCACACTCAGGACGGCGCGCCAGCGCGATCGCCAGTCTCCTCGTTCTCGGGTCTGGTCTCACCGTGCCCGCGACGCTCGGCTTGACTCGCGGCGCGCAGCTGAGTCTGTCGATCCTGATCCTCGTCGTCGGCTCCGCCGCCTTCCTCCTGGGCTCAGCCGCAGTCATCGAAGAATAGACGGGGCTACGCCCCGTCGGAGACTCAAAGCGGGATGTTGCCGTGTTTCTTGGGGGGGTTTTTGGCGCGCTTGCCGGCCAGGCTCCGCAACGTGGCGATCAGCTTCGTTCGGGTGTGACGTGGCTGAATGACCTCGTCGATGAAGCCACGACCGGCAGCGACGAACGGGTTCGCCAGCTTGTCCCTGAACTCGACGATCTTCTCGGCCCGCAGCGTCTCCGGGTCGTCGGCGGCTTCGAGTTCGCGGCGATAGAGGATGTTGACGGCACCCTCCGGCCCCATGACGGCGATCTCGGCCGTCGGCCAGGCGAGGTTCACATCGGTACGGATGTGTTTGCTCGCCATCACGCAGTACGCGCCGCCATAGGCTTTGCGAGTGACCACGGTCACTTTGGGCACCGTGGCCTCGGCAAAGGCGAAGAGCAGTTTCGCCCCATGCCGGATGATGCCGCCGAATTCCTGAGTGGTGCCGGGTAGAAAACCGGGCACATCCTCTAGCGTGACCAACGGAATGTTGAACGCGTCGCAGAAGCGCACGAAACGGGCGGCTTTGACCGACGCGTCGATGTCGAGTGTGCCGGCGAGATGGGCCGGCTGGTTGGCGACGATGCCGACCGACTGTCCGCCGAGCCGCGCAAAGCCGACCAGGATGTTCCTGGCGAAATGCTCGTGCACCTCGAGCCAGTCAGCCTGGTCGACGATACCGCGGATGACATCGCGCATGTCGTAGGGCTGGTTCGGATTCTCGGGTATCACGTCGTCCAGCGCCAGGACCTCCCGGTCGATCGGATCGGTGTCCGCCCCCAGAGGGGCGTCGTCGAGGTTGTTCGCCGGCAGATAGCCAAGCAGCGCGCGGATCAGCGCGAGGCACGCCTGGTCGTCAGGCACGACGAAGTGCGCGACCCCACTCTTGGCGTTGTGGGTCATCGCCCCCCCAAGCTCTTCTTTGGTGACGTCCTCGAGGGTGACCGTCTTGATGACCTCCGGCCCGGTGATGAACATGTAGCTGGTCTTGTCCACCATCACGGTGAAGTCGGTGATGGCTGGGGAGTACACCGCCCCCCCGGCGCACGGTCCCATGATGGCCGAGATCTGGGGCACGACGCCCGAGGCCAGGGTGTTCCGCAAGAAAATGTCAGCGTACCCGCCCAGCGACAACACGCCCTCCTGAATCCGCGCGCCGCCGGAATCGTTCAACCCGACGACCGGGACGCCAGACTCCATCGCCAGGTCCATGACTTTGACAATCTTGGCGGCGTTGGTTTCGGACAACGACCCGCCGAAGACGGTGAAGTCCTGCGCGAAGGCGTACACGAGCCGGCCCTCGACGCGACCGCGTCCAGCCACGACACCGTCACCCGGCACGACCTGCTCGGCCATGCCGAAATCGCGGCATCGGTGGGTCACGAGCTTGTCCACTTCCTGAAACGTGCCGGGGTCGAAGAACAGATCGATCCGTTCCCGCGCGGTGAGCTTCCCGGCCGCATGCTGCCGTTCCAGGCGCGCCTCACCGCCGCCCAGCTCGGCCTGCCGCTCGTATTCCTCGAGTTGCCTGTGCTTGTCCATACTGATGCCGGTCAGCCGCTCTCGGAGACGTGTGGATCCACGAACCGCTACCCCGCCGACGACTGAGACTTGGCCCAATCGGCGAGAAATTTTTCGAGTCCGATATCGGTCAAGGGGTGGTTGAACAACGCATCGATCGCCTTCGGCGGACAGGTACAGATATCGGCCCCCAGCCGAGCCGATTCGATGAAGTGCATCGGTCCGCGAATGCTGGCGACCAGCACCTCGGTCGAGAACTGAAAGTTCTCGAAGATCTCAACGCACTGCCGGATCAGCTCCATGCCAGGCGTGCCGATGTCATCAAGTCGGCCGACGAACGGACTCACGAACGTGGCCCCCACCTTGGCGGCCAGCAACGCTTGCGCGGCGGAGAAAATCAGCGTGACGTTGACCCGGAGGTCTTCGCCGGCCAGGGTGTGGCAGGCCCGGACGCCGGCCTTCCCGAACGGCACCTTGACCACGATGTGCGGATCGATGGCGGCCAACTCGCGCCCCTCACTCACCATGCCGTCGTACGCGGTTGCGACGACCTCCGCGCTCACCGGCGCTTGCACGAGGTCGCAAATGCGTTTGAGGACGGCGCGAGGATCGTCCCCCACTTTCGCCAGCAACGACGGATTCGTGGTGACGCCGTCTACGATGCCCAGCGGTGTGAGCGCCTCAATCTCGTCCAGGTTGGCCGAATCGACGAACAGCTTCATGAGATGTGTCCTGACTCAGACATTTCGGTGCACGGATTCCCGGCGTGGCGCCCGGTTGCGACGACGGGAGGCAACGGGCAACAGTGGCACGACTACTCTTGATCCGCCACCACCTCGTTCACGAGTTCGCCGACCCCTTCGATCGCCACGACGACCTCATCGCCCGGCGCAAGCGGCCCCACCCCCGGGGGCGTCCCGGTGGAAATAATGTCGCCTGGCAGCAACGTCATGACACGCGTCACGAACTCGACCAGGTCTCGGATCGAAAAAATCAGTTCCCGAGTGCTCGACTGCTGACGCGTCTCACCGTTGACCCGGGACTCCACCCGAATCGGTCGATCGAGGTCACCCGACACGATACAGGGCCCGAGGGGAGCGAACGTGTCGAACCCCTTGGCACGGGTGTACTGGACATCACGTCGTTGCAGATCACGGTCGGTCACGTCGTTGACACAGGTCAACCCCAGCACGTACTCATGGGCGCGCGCCGCGGGCACGTGACGAGCGGTCTTGCCGATCACGACGCCCACCTCCGCTTCGTAGTCGACCCGTCCGGCTCCGGATGGGATCACGATGGGGACGCCCGTGCCGATCACCGCCGTCGACGGCTTCAAGAAAATGAGCGGCTCCTCCGGCAGGGCCTTGTTCATTTCAGCCGCGTGATCCTTGTAGTTCAAGCCGACGGCCACGATCTTGGACGGCATGACGGGCGCGAGCAGACGGGGCGAGTCTGTGTCCAGTGCCGCACCGACCGTATGCGCGCCGAACGGATCACCGTCGAGCAGACGCCAGCCGTCGTGGCGGCGGAGCGCGTGTCGCGGGGCGCCCCGGTGGTCAATTCGATAGAGCGGGTCCATGGCGTGATTCGCGGGCGTGGTTCAACTCGGGCGACAGTGTGTCAGCGTGCCGTCGCGTCGAACGTCTCCGAGGCGAGGCTGATGTTGGGCGGAACCGCGTCGTCGACCGCCTGCACGGTGTAGACGTATCGCACACCGGGCACGGCCGTGCTGTCCCGGTAGGTGCTCTCCCGCACCGGCTCGGCCGTAAGCGGCAGCAGTGTCTCACCTGGCGCGACACCGCGCAAGACCAGGTAGCCAGCCAGATCCTCCTCCTCGTTCGGTTCCCAGCTCAGACTGACCGCGCCTTCGCTGCCAACGGCGTTCAAGCCGGTCGGCGCGACCGGTGCAAAGGTATCAAGGAATGTCACACACGTCGGCGCGGAGAAGTCGCTGCGGACATCGAGCTCAGATACGACGTCCAGCGTCACCACCGCGAAGCAACGTTCGACCCCGAATTCCACCCGTTTGTCCGGATAGGTGGGGTCGGGCAGCGGCAGCAAGTTGAGCGGCCGGGGCATGACGAGCGACCCCTCGTCCGCCTCCACGATCTCAAAGAGGTCATACCGCGAGGCCGGCGGCCAATCGACGATCGGCGTCGAGGCCAGTGGCGGCGGCGGCGGCACCGGTGGGGGTGGGGTCACGGAGACCGGCTCCGGGACGACCGGCGACGTGCCTGGCGGCGGGGGCAGCGCACCGACCACGGGGGCACCGACGGCCGGCGACGCGGCGGCGGGAGCGGTCACCGGAGTTGGTTGGGTTACCGTCCCGACGCCCGACACCGCACCGGGCGCCGCCGTGATCTGGACACTGCGACGCACCCCGACCGGCAACTCCCAGACGATGGTCGCAACCTCCTCGTCGTAGGTGACGACGGGTGCCAGCGGCGCGTGTGGCGGCGTCACGAGCGGCACCGCGATCCGCATGACCGACTCAGATTCGTGTCCCTCGCCCGACACCCCGACCACCGCATACCGGCGTTCCAGTGGCCCCGGCAACGGTGGGGTCATGAGGGGAACCTTGACTGGCTCCTTCGACCCGTCCTCCTCTTTCTCCCTTGCTTCGTCCCGCTCGCGCCGGCGACGTTCCTCCTCCCACGGGTCAACCGGCACCAGCAGCGCCGCCGTCATCACTTCAGAGAACGCGATCGGGAAACCCTGCAACGGACGAAGGTCGGGAGCATCAGGCTCGACCGGCTCCTCGGCCGCCATCGCCGGCGGCGGCGCCACCTCAATCGAGGTCACCAGGGTGGCGTCGTCCTGAAATTCCTCGAGCTCCAGCATCCGGTCCGCGGGGATGTGGGGTTGGACCGTCATCGCGTAGATGTCGACCCGTTCCAGATCCGCCGGCTGCGTTCCGTCCTGATTCTGGGTCGGCAGCGAGAAACCGACCCACACGGTGTCGCCAATCCGTTGGATCACCAGATCGGTCATCGGCGACGGCACCCGAACAAACGGTGCCAGCGGTGGCCCCTTCTTGCCGCAGCCGAGCGGCGCCAGCATGGCGAGACTGATGACGAACAGCGTCGTGGAGCGGCGGGACAAAATCACAGGATGTAGCGGGAGAGGTCTTCGTCACTGACGATGTCGGCCAGCATGTCGTCGACGTACGCCGCGTCGATCTTGATCGTCTTCTCATCCAAATCCGGGGCGTTGAACGAAATCTCGTCCAACAACTTTTCCATGATGGTGTGGAGACGACGGGCGCCAATGTTCTCTGATCGCTCGTTGACCAAGGTGGCGAACTCGGCCAACCGATTCACCGCATCGGGTTCGAACGTCAGCGTCACGTCCTCGGTCGCGAGCAGCGCCGTGTACTGTTTCACGAGGGAACCGCGCGGCTCGGTCAAGATCCGCACGAAGTCTCCCGTCTCCAACGCGTCCAGTTCCACGCGGATCGGAAAACGGCCTTGCAGCTCCGGAATCAGGTCGGACGGTTTGGCGACGTGAAACGCGCCGGCCGCGATGAACAGGATGTGGTCTTGGTGTTCACAGTGGTGCCTTCGACAATCGGGAGAATGTCGCGCTGCACTCCTTCGCGGCTCACGTCCGGACCCTGGCCTCCCTCCCGACCCGTCACCTTGTCGATCTCGTCAATGAAGATGATACCGGCCTGCTCCACGCGCTCCACCGCGTCTTTCCGAACACTGTCGACATCCACGAGTTTCTGCTCTTCTTCCAAGACCAGATGTTCGAGTGCCTCCGGCACCTTGACCCGACGCTTACGCGATCGTCCCTGAAAGAGCCCCGGCAACATGTCCTTGACGTTGATGTCGATCTCCTCGACCGAGTTACCGGAGATCACCTCGAACGACGGAAACCCTTTCTGGGGCACGTCGACATCGACCTCACGTTCGTCCAGCCGCCCCTCGGCCAGCTGCGTCCGCAACCGAGCGCGGGTGCGCTGATGATGATCGCTCGCCGGGCCTGGGTCGTTCTCCTTGACGGACGGGGACAACGGCGGCAGCAACAGGTCCAGTAGACGCGTTTCCGCGTTCTCGCGAGCCTTCAAGCGAACCGCCACCAGTCGTTCCTCGCGCAGCATCTCCACTCGACGTCGCGTCCCACGTAGCCGACCTCGGTGAACTTCGAAGCTTCCACCTTGATAAACGGCGACTGCGCCAAGCGGGCGAGCCGCCGAGCGATCTCGGTCTTGCCAACGCCGGTCGGTCCGATCATGAGGATGTTCTTCGGCGCCACCTCCTCCGCCAGTTCCGGCGAGAGTTGCTGGCGCCGCATCCGATTCCGCAGCGCGATAGCCACCGCCCGTTTCGCCTTCGCCTGCGAGATGACGTATCTGTCGAGCTCGGCCACGATCTCACGTGGCGTCAGGGCTTCGATGGACGGCTCGGCTCGGCCGGCCGCGAGGGGCCCGAGCGCGTCGGTCGACTCCGGAAGATAAATGGGCATCGCGGGTGGCAGAAGGCGGACTCAGTCAGGAAGGCAGGCCGCTGGGCTGGCCACGGTTACAACGCTTCGATCGTGACACTGGCGTTCGTGTAAATGCAAATGGATGCGGCGATCCCCATCGCGTGCTCCGCGACCTCCCTGGCATCGAGCTCGGTATGGCGCGCCAGGGCCTTGGCGGCCGACAACGCGTAAGCACCACCTGAACCGATGGCCGCGATTCCGTCGTCCGGCTCGATCAGATCGCCCGTGCCCGACAGGAGAAATGTCGAATCGGCGTCCATGACCAGGAGCATCGCTTCGAGCCGACGGAGCAAGCGGTCCGTCCGCCAGTCTTTCGCCAGTTCGACCGCCGAGCGCTCGAGGTTGCCGCGATACTGCTCGAGCTTCGACTCGAACCGGGCGCACAACGCGAATGAGTCGGCGGCAGAGCCGGCGAAGCCGGCCAGAATCTTGTCGTTGTACAAGCGACGGATCTTCTTGGCCCCAGCCTTCACCACCGTGTCGCCAAAGGTGACTTGTCCGTCGCCGGCCATCACCGCCACTCCGTTGTGACGCACAGCCAAGACGGTCGTGCTTCTGATCATCTGGGGAGCGTACCACGGCGAGCCGTGGCGTATTCCCGCCCGGGGCCTTCGCTCAACCCTGGCGGGCCCGACCCATGAGCAGGTAGACCGGAAGACCGGCCAGAATGACGAGCAGCCCGGCCCCGGAGGTCGAGGGGCTGCGCCAGAGGGCATTCAGCACGATGAGGAGGCTGGCGGCCGCGAAGATGAACGGGGCAACGGGATAGCCCCAGGCGCGGAATGGCCGGGGCTCATCCGGATGCCGGCGACGCAGCACAAACAACGACGCCACGCCGATCCCCGCAAACAGGACGACAGCAAAACCGGTGTACTCGACGAGTTGGTCGAAGCGCCCGGACAATACGAGGAGACTGGCCCAGACGCCCTGCGCCACGATCGCCAGCGATGGGGTGCGATATCTCGGATCGACTCGCGCCGCAAACGCGGGGAACTGGCCGTCTCGGGCCATGGCGTAGTAGACGCGCGGTCCGGCCATTACCATCGCGCTGATGCTGGCCGCGATCATGACCACCGAGGCGGCGGCGAACGGTGCGGCAATCGCCGGCCCGAAAAGGCGGTCAGCCGTCGCGTCGACGACCCGCACATCGATCGTGGCGAACTCCGCCACCGGAAGCGCGTAGACGTAGAGCGCGTTCAGCAGCAGATAGATGACCACCACCACGACGGTGCCGAGCCCGAGCGCGAACGGCACATTGCGCCCCGGGTCTCGCATCTCCTCAGCGACATACGCGGCCGCGTTCCACCCGGAGTAGCTGAACATCACCGGAATGAGCGCCAACACCCAGAGCGCGGGCGACACCGTCCCGCCGGCCCCGAAATGCGCCAGGTCTCCCTGGCCGATCCCGAAACCCAACGCGACGAACGCCACCAGCACCGCGACTTTCGCACCCGCCAGCAGGTTCTGAACGATGCGTCCCGGACCGAGGCCAAAAATGTGGACGCACGAGAGCAAAACGATCACCGCGATCGCCGCGACCGCCTGTGGCGACACCACCAACTGGAGCGGGCCCAGCGGCAGGGTGAAGAACGGCGTCACGTCGCCGGCGGCCGGAACAAACCGGCTGAGATAGCTGGCCAGCCCGACGGCACTGGCGGCGATGGCCCCGCTGAATCCGGCAATAAACGAGGTCCAACCGGTCAGGAACCCCGCCAACGGACCGAACGCTTCGCGCAGATACACGTACTCGCCGCCGGCCCTCGGTCTCAGGGCGGCGAGCTCCGCATAGGCCATCGCTCCCGCGAAGGCAAGCGCGCCCCCCGACGCCCAGACGGCGAGCATTGCCCACGGATGGGTCACCGATTGGGCAACAAACGCCGGCACGAGAAAAATGCCGCCGCCGATGACATTGGACACCACGATGGCGGCGCCATCGAAGGGTCCGAGACGACGATCAAGTCGAACCTCAGACATCGTGGGGGAAGAAACGGTGGAAGAAGCCACGCGGCCTGAGCAGGTCGGGCGCTACTGAATCAGGAGCTGGCGGTCGACATCCAGAGTGTCGACCAATGCCCACTGTTGGGCGCGGTGCTTGATATACAGATCCATCTTGACGTCGACAAAATCGCGATGCCCCAGCATCTCCGACTGGGACTGCTCGCCGGTGTACCCACGACTCGAGTCGAGTGTCAGCAGCTCCGAGGCCGCCCCAGGGGGGATGCCTTCCGTACCGACCACTCTAACGAACTTCGTCCCCCACCCTTCGTTCTCACCCTCGCGGCGAAACACCGCGTTGATTTGGAGATAGCCCAACTCTTCCGTCGTCTCGTTTTCGAGGCGAAACGACACGACCGGTACGATCTTGTTCCGCCCGAGCGAGTCGAGGCCAGCGTCGAACCAGCCGCTTGACAGCTGTGTCACCTCCAGCGAGGCGGGCACATCAATGGGGGACGCGCAGCCGGCCGCGGCCAGCATGCCACACAGCGCGACGAGACGAAGGCTGAGGATCATAGGTAATTGTATCGCAGGGTCGCCTGTCCACAAATACGTGGCGGAGGAGGTTTCCCCCCGCCGGTCCGGTCCTAACGTCAGCGTGACGAGAGCCGACGCATGTAGTCCAGCATCCGTCGCCGAACGAGGTCGGAGTCGCCGTCCCCGAGCTCGGCGAACATCCGCTCCATCTCCGCCAGATCGGCCCGCCGGCGGTTTGACAGCTGCTGCTCGAACTGCTCCATTTCGATCACCAGAGCCCGATCCTGTCGCCGCTCGCTCTCGAGAATCATTTGACGCACACCCTGCACCCACGCGTCATTTATTGAACCGGGCGTCGGACCGGATGTGGAGTCATCGAGCCTGGGCTGCCGTCCAGGCGACCCGCCGCCCGTGCCGACCGGGGTGCCACGCACTGGTTGCGGGTCACGACGCGGGTCATCATCGGATGCCGTACCGGATGCCGCCAATTCCTGTCCCGACGGAGCATCGGCGACGGTTTGCGCGGGCGAGGTCATCGCATCGATCCATCCGATACGCACGACCATCCCACCCTGACCGATCTGCACTTCCGGTCTCGCGATGACGGCTGCGGTGGCCAGCACCAGGACTGCGGCCGCCGCCAAACCCCATGCCGGCATCCGCCGCAGCCGGCCCCACCGGGACACTGCCGCCAATGATGTTCCGAGATCGGCCTCATCCTCGTCGGTGGCTGCCACCACCCGAAACCCCAGTGCGGCGGGGGGCGGGCTCCACGTCTCGAGCGTGCCACGCACCTCTCGCAGTTCACCGATTTCGTCGGCGCACTGTGCGCAACCGCGCGCGTGCGTCTCGATTCGTTGACGGGTCTGGTCGTCAGCCTCGCCGTAGAGGTATTCGACCAACGCCTCCTGCTCGATACAACTGTTGTCGGTCATCGCTCTAGATTCACCACTTTACGATGGCTTCTCGCCATCAGAGACGTCGCCGGCACGGCGCTGAGCATGGCTGCCCCGTGCACGCCCTTCCGCTGTAGTTGCCGGCGCAGCAGGCTGAGCCCCTGGTAGAGCCGGGTCTTCACCGTGCTCAGTGGATTGCCCTGCAGATCGGCAATTTCCTGGAACGTGAGGCCGTGATACTCCTTCAACACGACGGTCGTACGTTGCTCCTCGGACAGCGTCGCCATCGCCTCCGTCATCAGCCGTCCGAGGTCGCGTCGGACCGTCTGGTCCTCGGCCGTCTCGACAGACAGATCTGGCAGCGACGGTTCGCCGTCGGTATCGAGCGGGGTCATGATGGCCGTTCGTCGTTCCCGCCTCATCCAGTCCCGACACAGATTCAGCGCGATCCGATACAACCAGGAGGAGAACTTTGCCTGTCCCTTGAACCCTTTGATCCCCCGAAACGCGCGAAGGAACGTTTCCTGGCATATGTCCCGAGCCTCCTCTTCGCGGCCGAGCACCCGATACGCCAAGGCGTAGATCTGCCGCTCCCAGCGACCGACCAGTTGATTGAAGCTCTCGGAGTCGCCGGCGGTGGCGAGCGCGACGAGTTCTTCGTCAGTTCTTTGCATCCCGAACGCCGTTCGCAATGCGGTTATGGTGGCAAGCCGAGTAAATGCGCATCGTCCGTTCCCTGGCGTGTCCTGTCGGCGAGTGACCCGGTCCGCTCCACGCCTTCAGATAAGAGCCCCTACACCACTGTTAGACGCCGGATCGCGTGAAGTGGTCTTCGAAAAACGCCTCGCGTCCGACCCGGACCGGAAAATGGCTCGCATCCGGGAAAAGTGGTACTCTAACCATCCGCGGTGCCGCTGTCATGATAGACGAAACGTTTCTGACCACCGACGAGGTTCTTGAGTATCTGCAGATCAATCTGCGGACCGTCTATCGACTCATCAAAGCCGGCAAGATCCCTGCGGTCCGAGTGGGGCGGCAGTGGCGTTTCCGAAAGACCCACATCGACGCTTGGCTCGAACGGGAGCGCTCCCACACGATCCCAGCGCCAGCGGCGTCCGGGGGCGCCCACCCGGGGGCCCGCTCAGGCGGCCCGCGACGGGTGCTCGTCGTAGACGACGAGGAAAGCATTCGCGACCTGCTGGCAAAGACGCTCGCCCTAGCCGAGTACGAGGTGTCGATCTGGCGCCGAACGGACAGGTGGCGCTGGAGCAGATGCGGCTCGTCCGCTATGAGCTCCTCATGGGCTCACCGTCATTCACGAGGCCCGGCGGTTGAACGCCGACTTGCCGGTCATCATCATCACTGGCTTCTCGACCGAAGCGAGTGCCATCGGGGCCGCCAACCTTGGCGTTTCGTGATATCTCACCAAACCGTTCAAGGTGCCCAAGGTGCTAGCCGTCGCGGCACGGGCGCTCGGCGAGTAGTGTCGTCTCCGTTTTCCACCGACCATCCGATCGCAGTCCGACACACCACGACCACAACACGGTAGTTCCACCTCGGGCATGCTCCAACTCTCGTCGCTCACCAAGGGCTTTGGCGACCGCCTGCTCTTCGAAAACGTCAATTGGCAGATCGCCGCCGGCGACCGAGTAGGACTGTGTGGTCCGAACGGAGCCGGCAAGACCACCCTCCTGCGCCTCATGGCCGGCCTTGACGAGGCCGACGGTGGCAGTGTCACCAAACACAGCGCGGTCACGGTTGGGTATCTCCCGCAGGACGGCCTCTCTCACGCCGGTCGGTCATTGCTCGACGAGGTCAGCACCGCCTTCCAGCCGCTACTGGAGGTCAAGCAGGCCATGCACGAGATCGAAGGACAGCTCGCCGACGGCCAGGGGTCGCGTGAAGAGCAGGAGGCGATGCTCGAGCGGTACAGTGACCTGCAGCACCGCTTCCGTGATGAGGACGGCTACACGATCGATCTCAGGGTCGCCGGCGTGCTGGACGGCCTCGGGTTCACACCGGATCAGTTCACCCAACCGACCGACACGTTCTCCGGCGGCTGGCAGATGCGGATCGCGCTGGCGACACTGATTCTGCGGCAGCCACACGTGCTATTGCTGGACGAGCCAACCAATCATCTGGACCTCGAGGCCCGCAACTGGCTCGAGGATTTTCTGGCCGAGTATCCCCACGCCCTCATTCTGGTGTCACATGACCGGTATTTCATGGATCGCGTGGTCACTCGGATCGCCGAGGTGGGCATGCGGACGCTGACCCCCTACACCGGCACCTACTCGGAGTATCTGGTCGCGCGCGATGCTCGGATTTCGGCCTTGCTGGAACAGAAGCGACGGCAGGATGAAGAAATCGCTCGGGTGCAGATGTTCATCGACCGGTTCCGCTACCAGGCCACCAAGGCCGCGCAGGTGCAGAGCCGGGTCAAGATGCTCGAGAAGATCGTCCCGATCGAGGTACCGGTCGCGCGCAAGCGGGTACATTTCTCGTTTCCCGATTGCCGGCGCAGCGGGCGAATCGCGCTGGAGCTTCGGGGAATTCGAAAGACCTACGGGACCACGGTCGTGCTCGATGGGGTGGACGCGCATGTCGAGCGCGGCGATCGGATCGCCATCGTCGGCCCGAACGGCTCCGGCAAGTCCACCTTGATGCGCATGCTGTCTGGAACCGAGCCATCGGACGCGGGCGACCGGATTGAAGGCCACAACCTGGTCGCCCAGTATTTTGCGCAAGATGAGGCCACGCGCCTCGATCCGAAGCTGACGGTCTACGACACGCTCGGCGCCAGTTCTTCGACCGACATGCTGCCGTCGATCCGCAACATTCTCGGCGGCTTCCTGTTCTCGGGCGACGATATCCACAAGCCCGTCGCGGTCCTGTCGGGCGGTGAACGTACCAGGCTGGCCGTAGCCCGCATGCTGCTCCAGCCCTCCAACACCTTGTTGCTGGACGAGCCCACGAACCACCTCGACATCGATTCGACCAACGTCCTCCTGGACGCCCTCAAAGCCTTCGGGGGCACCCTGATCTTCGTGTCCCACGACCGATACTTTGTGGAGCAACTGGCGACGTCCATCATTGAAGTCGGTCACGGCGAAGCGAATCGATATCCGGGGACCTACGAAGAATTCCGTTGGAGCAAGACCCAGCGAGCCGCAGAGTCGGCGGACAGCTCCGCCGACACGCCCAACACCGCGGCACGTCAATCCCCGGCGTCGGCACGCACCCGAACCCCGGCGCGCGTGAACACGCCCGCCGCGAAGACGCCCGGCGGCAACGCCAACCGCGAGGAGCGGCGCCGACGGCACCAGGATGATCGCCGTCGCCAACGGGCGCAATCGGCCCGGCGCAAACGGATCGACGAACTCGAGCGACGCATCGCGGACCACGAGCGAGAAATCAAAGACGTCGAGGGCGCGATGGCCCCCCCCGGCTTCTACGACAACCGGGCGGCGGCACAACCTGTGGTCGCCCGCTATGAGAAACTCATGTGGGACGTTGGCGACCTGATGGGGCAGTGGGAGGCGCTCCAACAGGTTGATGGAGACCAGGAATCACAATCTTGAAATCCCTGCAAGGCTCTTCCGTATCTTCACGCTGTGCCAACTCCAGTCGATTGAGCCCTGGAGACCATCCGATTACACTATCGTCATGTCGAACGGCCGAGGCTGGTGCCCCCGCGCCGGCCAGACACCAAGGCCGGTCTCCCCTGCCGGACGCGCGGGGCGCTCACAGGAGCGGACCGAATGCTCGCCCAGACGCGCACAACCCGATGGTTGACCAAGAAGCGTTCTACCGCAACGTCGTCCACAGCCTGCGCAACGGCGTCATCGCCATCTGGCGCGACGGCTCCATCGCGGTCGTCAACGATGCCGCCTACCGCATTCTTGGCGTGACCGCATCGGCGAGCCACATCGGCCGACCGCTCTACGAGGTGCTGGGCCGGGACCACGACCTCACGGAAGTGCTGTCGCTGGCCTTCACCGACACCGCCCTCCCGAACCGCGCGGAACTGCGGCTTCGGTCATCCGGCAAGACGATCGGCTACACGCTGTGTCGCATTGCCGACCGCGACGGCACCGTTTCGGGGGCGGCCCTGCTGTTCAAGGACCTGACGCGAGTTGAACAGCTCGAGGAACGCGAACGACTTCGAGACCGCCTGGCCGCCCTGGGCGAAATGGCGGCCGCGATCGCCCACGAAGTCAAGAATCCGCTCGCCGGCATACAGGTCGTGGCCGGGGTACTCAAGCGGCAATTGCCGGAGTCGCCCGACGCCCATGAACTGCTCAACGACATCATCAACGAGGCCAAGATGGCGAATCAGATCGTCGTCCAGGTCCTCGAGTTCGTGCGGCCGATGAGTTTACAGGTCGAGTCGGTGTCGATCACCACCGTGGTCGACGACGCCATAGCCACACTCCGAGGTCTGCCGGCCGCGGGACGGACCACGATTGCCGTGGACCGAGACACCCAGCTTCCCCGATTCGACGGAGACCGGTTGCAACTGCGCCAACTGTTCACCAACCTGCTGACGAATGCCGTCGAGGCCATGATGGACGGTGGGCACATCTGGGTCACCTTTGGCTACGCGGCGGCCGACGAGCCCACCGAACCGGGTGAACAACCTGACTACGCCGGCTACGTCACGGTGGAGGTCAGCGACGACGGGCCGGGCATCCCGGACGAGGTCACCGAGCAGATGTTCAGCCCGTTCTTTACCACCAAGCCGCGCGGGACCGGACTGGGGCTGGCGATCGTGCGCAAGATCGTCAACGCTCATGACGGCCGCATCGACATCCGGCCACGGGCGGAAGGCGGTACGCGCTTCCGCGTCCGGCTCCCGGTCTCACGCCTGACGCACGTGACCGACACCACGCCGTCGGACAATCGAACCGCAGGGAGAACGCATGTCTAGGGAACGGATCCTGGTCGCCGACGATCACGACTCACTACGCCGCGGCATCGCCCGCGCGCTGAGTGAGAGCGGACACGACGTGGAACAGGCGGACAGCGGCAACGCCGCCATCGAACAACTACACAAAGGACAGTTCGACGTCGTGGTGTGCGATCTCAAGATGGGTGGCAGCGACGGCATGGAAGTGCTCCGCACGGCGAAGGCGATGCAACCAACGACCGCGGTCATTCTGATGACCGCGTTCGGGTCCGTCCAGACGGCAGTCGAAGCGATGCGCGTCGGCGCCTTCGACTACGTGCAAAAACCGTTCGAAATCGAGGAGATGGAGCTCAAGATCGACAAGGCCCTCGAAGTGCGGCGGCTCAAGCACGAGATCGACTATCTCCGACACACCCAACCCGACATCTACGATTTCGACCGCATCGTGGGCGCCAGCGGAGCGCTACAGCGTGTGCTCGATATCGTACGAAAGGTCTCGAAGACCAATACGACGGTGCTGATTCGCGGGGAAACCGGCACCGGCAAGGAGTTAATCGCGGCCGCCCTGCATCACAACTCGCTACGCGCGAACCGCAACTTCGTCCGGGTCAACTGCGCGGCATTGCAAGAAAACCTGCTCGAGTCGGAGCTGTTCGGCCACGAAAAGGGCGCTTTCACGAGCGCCGACCGACAGCGCATCGGACGATTCGAACAAGCGGACGCGGGTAGCCTGTTCCTCGACGAGGTCGGGGACATGAGCGCGAACACCCAGGCCAAGATCTTGCGGGTGCTGCAGGAGCAGGAATTCGAGCGCCCCGGGGGCACTCGCACCATCCGCGTCGACGTGCGGTT
>LWDU01039590.1_pt1 | contig 17525 bp, 15 predicted proteins | sample 727161 | NCBI WGS metagenome assembly LWDU01 (sample SAMN04566230, study PRJNA314399) | hydrothermal vent metagenome | isolation source: deep sea hydrothermal plume seawater | place: Mexico: Gulf of California, Guaymas Basin | collected 2004-07-11
CGGCATGCACATAGTCTGCGGAAAATATGCCCATGCCCTTGAGGTCAATCTTTTCGAGCAGGCGCAGGGCTTGGCAAAGATAGGGGCCTTGCGTCCAAGTGCCGCACTTATAGACCTCGTAGCCTTTATAATTGACCGACACCGGGTCTTCGATCAGCGTCTGGTGGGCGGCGAGGTCTTCGCGGCGCAGGAAACCACCTTGTTCGATATAGAAGGCTTCCAGCTCTTCGGCGATATCGTTGCGCTCGGGGTGGCGGCCATAAAAGAAGACGGCGTCTTCCGGCCCGGTATCGGCGGCACGACCACCTGCGTCATCGCCGATCGCGACGGCATGGTCGTTTCGGCCACGCCCAGCGCCAATGTCTACCACCCCGGCGGCAGCGGCACCACCGGCGTCTCGTATGGCAATCGCCTGCGCAGCCTCAACACCACCACCGGACACGCAAATTGTATCGCCGCAGGCAAACGCCCGCGCATCACCCTCACGCCGACCATGGTGCTCAAAGACGGCAAGCCCGTGCTCGCCATCAGTGTCGCCGGCGGTGACCTGCAAGATCAGACCGCGCTGTGCCTGCTGCTCGACCATATCGAATTTGGCATGGCCCCCGCCGAGGCCGTCGTCGCCCCGCGCTTCGCCACCCAGCATCACCAGGACTCCTTCGACCCCAATCCCGACCGCGACCAGACCTTCGCAGCAGTCGGCTCCCTGACCATCAGCGAAGCCGTCGAACAAAACGTCCGCGAGCAACTCGCGCAACGCGGCCACGCGGTCGAAGCAAAGAGCGGCCCCATCGGCACGCCCGTCATGCTACTCGCCGACCAGGGCACCTATTACGCCGCCGGTGACCCAGCCGCTGGTCGCCACGCCGCTGGACTTGCAGACTAAACTAGGGGGGTACGCCGGGTGTTCACCGTTCGAATAGCAACTAAACGCTCAATTTGTGGACTGGATATTTCAACGTGGATAAAGAAATTCCTTTAACCGGGGGCAATGTTAATCTCGATGTCGTACGGGTAGGAAATACGGTGCGTCGCTCGACCTCAGCGATTAGCCCTACCGTCCATCAGCTACTTTTGCATTTGCAAGCAAAAGGCTTTGAAGGGTGCCCTCGGTTTCTGGGTGTAGACGATAAACAGCGAGAGATATTATCCTATTTAGAGGGCGAGACAGGGATCCCATCCCATATATGGCACGATGAGCAATGCGTCATTGCCACGGCCGAGCTTTTAAAAGATTATCACGAGGCAACGCTCGACTTCACCAAGGACGCATCCATGGTGTGGGGCATAACCTATCCCGATGCTGCGCGCCACGAAGTCATATGCCATAACGACTTCGCGCCGTACAATTTCATCTTCCGCTGCAAGTCGCCTTACGCAGTCATAGATTTTGACTTAATAGGCCCCGGCCCAAGGCTGCGCGACATTACCTATGGAGGCATATTGGCTAACGCCTTTGTCCTTTAATAGCGATGATCTACGGAGCTTTACGGAAGCCGACATAAAAGACGGCAATAGCAGGCTGCGCTTATTTTGTGCAACATACGGTGTCGACGTAAACGAGCAGCTTCTCGACATGGTCTACGAGGTATTGAGCTTTATGGGCGATGAAAACTAGATGGAGAAAACACTCGGGCTTGCAGCGGCTATGAAGCTCGAAGCCGAAGGACATGTGGCGCATTGGCAAAGAGAAGCGCAATCTTTTCTGGCCAACCGAACGCGTTTCGCAATAAACGACAGGTGACAAATAAAACCCTACGTCTTTTATGTATAGTATTGCTCTGCGCTCCCTTGCATCTATACGCGCAAACAGCCGCACTTGAAACTCTCGGTCTATGGCAAACAGAAAGTGCGACATACGATTTCCAACACGGCGGGCGCCTGGAGATTATTCGTCAAAGTCCTTTATCCGGCACGGCGATTGAGGACCTGGGAAGCCTCGTCTACTTTGAAGTCCTGACCGGCTCCTGGAGCGCCGACGAGACTACGCTGCGCATTGTCCTCGAACAAGTGGATTATCAATTCGAGAACCTGCATGCGACGGACTTGGGCTTGGAGGTATTTAGCCAGCAGGTCGCGGAAAGAATCGTAGCAGCACGACCGACATTACAAGATGCTCTCGATGACGTGTTATCTTCCACGCAACACCAGCTATTGCTGCACAATGAAGTCACCAGCGGACTCTTGTCCATAAAGCTGGAAGGTCCATACCACATCAACGATAGCGACCCTGGGAGATCGAAAAATATCCATGTCCATTTCCACCGACAATGGAACGATAACCTCAGTAGCCGACATGAGCTGGGGCTTGATTAAACAGGCCCAGTAAATGGAGGATGTTAAAACTCAGCGATAGCAGCTAAGGAACTGTGATGTTAAAACTCAGCGCACTATTCTTTATTGAGATTTTTATCTAGATGACGTTCGGCTACTGACCGATACGCCCCAGGTAACCGCTGTCGCAGTTTCTTCTTGGGAGCAGGTCAAAACCGATAGATTGCTGCACAACTAATCACTCGTTTTCAGCCCGCGGGGACGGTGCATACTCGTCCACAAGTTGACCGCCAGAACGGCGACCGCCAAAAAACCCAACACACCGGAGAGACCGAAAAGATGGGTGGCGAGGCGGCTGGGCAAGGCGGTCGGCGCGAAGGACAGCAGGTAGGGCAATACGCGGAACAACATGGCGCTGCCACCTAGATAAAAGCTCAACGCCACCAAACGCGGATAGGCCAGACGGCGGATGCCGAGAAAACCGGGCACCATGCGCGGCGCCATGCCCAACAACAACAAGGTGCCGAAACCGCCGAGGTACATATGGCGCAGGACAGAGGCGTCAAAAGCAATGAAGGCACCCGACAATAGCGCGACAGCGCTGTAGATTTCGCACAGCCCGGCGGCCAGCAGCCAGATATAAGCCATATAAACCGGCCACTCAAAGTGTCCGAATTCGCCATAATCGGGAAAATGCGAACGAGGCACCGGATGCAGGCGCGGCACGGCCGGCGGATCGCCCTCGCGCCCGGCGGTCCACGGCGACTTGCTGCGGGTGAGCAGATCGAGGTGCCAGATCAGGGCGAGAAGCAACACCCCCTTGCACAAACGGCCCAGGGCGTGGACCGTCTGCAGGCGAACGCCGAGGGGAAAATCCACTAGGCCAACGGCGACCGGGATAATCTCCAAGGCAAATGCTGCGAAGTACAGCATGGCGAAAAGACGCACCGGCCAACGCGCGGCGGGCAGGCGCAGATAGAGGGGAAAGGTGCGAATCGAAAAGGCGAACGCCACCGGCAAGAGCACCAGCCCGGTGAAGAAATCGATGCCCAAGAGATTCCAACCCTGGTCGAACAAGGCGCCAGTGGACCAGGCGGCGAGTACCGCAGATATTCCGACGACCGCGCCGCAGAGGACCCAGCCGAGCAACGCGCCGGCGAGATAGGGACGCACCGCGCGTATCGCCTTATGCCTCGACTCGGCTCGGCGGATACTCAGATAAATTAGGGCGACATAGAGCCATATCGCAGCGATTTCGAGCAAGGCGGAAAATCCGAACAGACCGCGGGCCGCAGGCGCGCTGGCCGCATTGAACCAAAACAAAGCGATGCTGCGACTGAGAATACCCAGCACCAGCAGGGCGCAAATCCAACGCGGCAGCGACGGGAAGCGCAGAGGCACGCCGCTGAAACGCGGCAGGAAAAACAGACTGACCCCCATAATAAAAAGCGCCAGCCAGCCAAAGACCTGGGCATGGCCGTGGATCTGGACGACGACCGGCCACCACCGCCCCAGCGACCAGCCAAAAGCCAGGTGCATGGCCAAACCCACGGCGAGGCCGAAGCCGGGGACGAGGGCCAGAGCCAGGGCGGAGTAGACGAAAGCTGAATTAAAACCAGCGTGGGTCGCGCGCATGATCCGACCCTTGTCACTCGTCCGGCGCGACACGCCACGGCGCCGTCTTCGGCACGAACACCACGACCCACAGCAATATGCCGAGCAGCCACAAAGCACTGCTTCCGCTCAATAATTCCAGATAGGCCGCAGGATACAGGTCCGCAGCCAAACGGGCGGCGGCGGCCAATATCAGCAGCAAGCCGGGCAGCAGCAAACTCCACGCGTTGCGCATCCACAGATCCTGTAAGTCGCAGTGCCCCGTCACCACCCGGCTGGCGACCATCAGGGTGAGCAAGGCGAAGCCACCGGCGAAGGTCAGGTGCAGCATCGCTATTTCATAAGCCGGGAATGATCCGGCCAGCCAGAGCCCGGTCGGCACGGACCAGAACGCAAGCCATAACAGATACAGATGCCAGCGTCCCGTTTGCGGTCGCCGGTGGATGCCTACCGCGGCCAGCAACTGGACCGTAACCAGCAAGGCCCGCAACAGACGCCCCCATACCGGAGCCCAACCGGCCTCCACCGCGAAGCTGCCCAATAACAATACGCCCGCCGCCCCGTACATCCAGCATTTCTTGCGGAACGCCGGTCCTTCTGTCTCTGGAAATCCCTTGACGCCATATAATAACCGAGGCCCTAAATAACTGCCCACCGCCATCACCAAGGCCAAGACGATCCCCTGCTGTTGCAGATTCTGTCCCAAGCGCACAAAGCCGGACGGTGGAAATAACAGCAATAGACCACCGCCCAAACCGCACAGCAAAGCGAAACCGACCAGGATAAAGGCAGGCGGTGGATTATCACCCCTTGCGGCGAAGCGCCGCAGGGCGAAAACCGACAGGTGCAGCAACAACACCATAAACCCCAGTTCCGCGATTTGCCAAGCACCCAGATATAGCGATAAACCGCCACCGACGAGTAAGACGGCGCTCAATGCAATCTCCCAACCCCGAGCTTGTTGCGCCTCCAGGAAGCGCGGTAGAACAGTCATCAGGAAACCGACGGCAAAGGGCATCACAAACCCCTGGATTTGCAGCAAACCGTGATAGAACCCGACAAAGGGCGGGCCCAACCCGACATGCGGCGCCAACCAGAGGAATACCCCGAGCAATCCACCCAACGCTCCCAACGGAAAGAAGATACGGAAGGGCTCCTCGAGCAAAACCGCTCGCCAGGCAGCCGTGTTCGCCGCGCGGGTAGACAGAGTGGATTCCTGCAATATAATCCTACTTGCGTTAAGCTCGCGCTGGCCGCGTCAAGGGCGATATTGTCCCGGCGACAAAGCGGATTGGGCGAGTGGGGTCATCAGTGACCAACAAACTATAAATATGGCATATAAAAAAACATGTCAACTCCGAAGCAGAACTGCATTGACTTGCGGCAATGCTTGAAATCGGGTCATGCCAATCTTGCCGGACAAAAAACCCTATTATAGGTGCGCGGATGACCACGGACGGAAAATTTTGCAAAAAAACACGGCAGGGTGTAATAAATCCCCGCTTGCCGCCACTAACCAATAAACAGACAACGAGAAACTGGACATTGTGAGCAGCGATTTTTACACAGCCTCGATTTTACCCTACGCCGCGATCATCATCAAGATCTGCAGGGCCTATACCAATACACAAGAGGACTTCGAAGACTATTACCAGGAAGTGTGCCTGCAGATTTGGCGCAGCAGCGATAATTTTCGCGAGCAATCCGAATGGTCGACCTGGATCTATAAATTGTCCTTGAACGTATGCCTGACCTTGATGAAGAAGAAAAAGAACGCCCACCAACGTTTCGCCTCGGATTACCTACCGGCCGAAGCCAGCGAAGACAGTCGCGCATTCGCCGACGCGCCAATCAACAAGCTCTACGACGCCATCCGGCAGCTATCCGAAGTTGACAGGGGCGTGATCCTACTCTATTTGGAAGAAAAGTCATACCAGGAGATCGCCGAAATCACCGGCACTAACGCCAACAATATCGGTGTGCGCATCACACGCATTAAAGACCGCTTGAGGAAACTGTATTAAAATGGAAAAGACCATTGAAGCGATTTGGCAAGAGGGTTTTCTAGACGACAAGGCGCCAATAGCTCCCAAGCTCAACGACCTCTACAATCAAAAATCGAGCAATATCGTCGACAAGATGATCCACATGTTCAAAATAAACCTGCTGGCTCTCGCGGCCTTCGCGATCGTGGCGCTCATCACCTGCGTCGCGGTCGGGCTGCCCTATGTCGGCGCGACCTTGTTCACGCTATTCGCCCTGCTAGTCGTGGTCGGCAAGCGGGATTTGCGTAGCCTGGAAGCCATCGATAAGGGCGTCAATAGCTACGAATATATCAAGGCGTTCGACAACTGGCTGAAAGGCAATATCGCCCGCTTTTCGATGATATACCGCTTTTTCTATCCCGTGCTTTTTGTCGGCATCGTATTGGGACTATGGTTTTCGCGGCACGGCGAAAAGATGCTGAAGAAGGTGATCGAAATCCGCCCCGAGATCTATCTAGTAGACGGCGTGCCCGTCTACTGGGCATTAGCAGCCGTCGCCTGCACGGGGATTATAGCCCTCACCGCGCCAGCGCTCTACCGCTTCGATATGAAGCTGGTCTACGGCAATATAATGAAAAAACTCGATGAAATACTGAGCGACATGGAAGAACTGAGAAACTAGGGGCTATCGCAAAATACCGCCGAGCGAATTTGCCGCCGGCCCGCCATATCCTTAACCTTTCCCCAGCCATAACACCCAAGGGAGGCTATGCATGCAGTATGGCAGTGGCTCATCTATCTTGCGCGTCTGTTCCCCGTGAATATCCTCTTCATTCTCAGCGATCAGTTTCGCCACGATTGCCTAGGCACCCTAGGGCATCCCGTGGTGCAGACACCGCACTTGGATGCGCTTGCCGCACAGGGCACGCTCTTTTCCCGCACCTATTGCCCTACGATGGCCTGCGGCCCAGCACGCGCATCGCTTTTTACCGGTTATTACGCCGATACGCACGGCATGCAGGGCAACCAAACCACCCTCGTCCCGCCGGATCTGCCCGTCCTGCCCGAATACCTGGCGCAAAACAACTATGACACCGCCCTAGTCGGCAAACTCCACCTCAAACCCATGCACCGCGATTTCGGCTTCCGCTATATACGTCGGCACGACGCACCCTATAGCAACTATTCACCAGAGGAGGCCGAGGACTCGGCCTATCTGCGCTACTTGCGCGAAACCGCATACGCCGAACAGCCCGCAGAAGCCGTGCGCCTCTTCACCGAGGATGAGGCCAGCCAGCACACCGACGAACTGCGTTTTATGCTGGGCAGCAACTTTGTCGACGAAGAGCACCACGAGGCCACCTGGGCGGTGCGCGAGTCGATCCATTACCTGCGCCACGAGCGCCGCAAAGACCAACCCTTCTTCCTCAACTGCTCCTTCTTTGGTCCCCATCAGCCCTTCTTGTGCCCGGAGCCCTGGGACCAGCTCTACCCACCCGACGAGATCCCGCTGCCGCCGGACTTCTACTACGGAGTCGAAGACAAACCGATCTTTCGTAACTCGGCACATATGGCCTGGCGCCAGCGCCGCGACGAATGGGGTTGGGACGAGGCCACCTATCGCAAGATCCTCTCGGCCTACTACGGCTACGTGGCAATGATCGACCACGGCATCGGCCAGTTATTGCAGACATTGCAAGAAGAAGGCCTGGCCGACGACACGCTGGTCATTTTTTCCGCCGACCACGGCGAATTCGGTGGCCAATACCGCTCGTTTTACAAAGGCCTGCCCTACGAAGGCTCGACGCACGTCCCCTTGATCGTGCGCGATCCACGGATAGAACAACAACCCAAAACCTGCGCCCTGAACGTCAGTAATATCGACCTCTTTGCCACCTGCTTAACGGCAGCCGGCGCGACGGTACCGGCAGACGCCGAATCTCGCGACTTGACCCCCTTATGGTCGGGCCAGACCGAAACGTGGGACAATCGCACTTTGTGGAAGAAAGGCAAGCAGTCCTTTGTCGTGCGCGACGACGGCAAATTGCTACGCGAGGGCCAAGGCGCCGAAGCCGTATACGAGTTTTACGATCTGCAGAACGACCCCTGGGAAGAAAAAAACCAGCTCGATCAGCCGCGTTTTGCACCGAATATCGCGGCGCTGAAACAAGAGCTTGATGCCTGGCACCAGGATCAGGACGACAGATCCAGGCAGCGTTAGCACGAGGGGATTAAAGCATGGACTGGATAGAGTTATTCGCCGATGATCGCAAAATACTGACGAGATTATTCGCCGCTTGTCCCGGTCTGCGCGGTTGTATAACCGCCGTGTTGGCAGGGGAGATGGGGGCTGTCTTTGTCGATAAACCAGACGATCCGAAAATAGCTTATATGCAAGCTGGAGCTTTTGCTATCTTCGCCGGCCAACCCAGTCGATTCTATGCCGAACAGAAGATCACAGGACCTTTATTTATAGTCTCCAATCGTGCATGGGTGGATCTTTTTAAACAGATTCACGGAGATTCTCTTAAGAGTTTTCAGCGAGTAGCTTTTGCCGTTGGTGCATGGAAGCTCGACGAGCTTCGCACGCTATCGCAAAATATAGCGGATGGATTTGTTATCAGCCGAGTGAGCGATGACGATGTTGTACCCTTTGCTGCATTAGATCCCGATTTTGTCAGTAATTTTGCAGATCATGCGACTTTTTTGCGCAAAGGCATTGGCTTCTGCGTCAAATACGGCTCGCAGATTGTCGCCGGGTGTTCTTCCTATCTTATCGGTGGAGGAGCACTTGAGATTGAGATTATAACCCATCCCGATTTTAGGCGGCAAGGCCTATCGACAGCGGTGGCCGCAACGATGGTTGAACATTGTTTGTTGCACGATATCGAGCCCTGTTGGGATGCGGCCAATAAACCCTCCGTCGGCCTGGCGAAAAAGCTGGGGTTTATACAAACAAAAGCGTACGATACCTACTATCTCGAAGGCTAATCCCTACTTACCCACCACCAATTAATAGCATCCAGCCTAGCGGCCTTAACCCCGCCCTATACCTCCGCGTCCATCATATCCGTCACCACGTGGTAGCGCGGATCGCCGATCGAAGTCTCGATAATCGCGTCCAACCCCGGGTTCGCCTTCAACAATAGCGTTTTGCACTCCGGGCTCAGGTGCTTCAGCGTAACCGACTTGCCCGCGTCGGCATATTTTTCGACCAAGTTAGTCAACGCTTCAATACCCGAGTGATCACTGACCTTCGACTCGACAAAGTCGATCTCGATCTGGTCCGGATCGTTCTTCACGTCGAACTTAGAATTAAAGGTATGCACTGCCCCGAAAAACAACGACCCCCAAATCTCGTAGACCTTGGTGCCGTCGTCTTTAATGCGTTTGCGGGCGCGAATCATCGGCGCATTTTTCCAGGCGAAAACCAGTGTCGAAATAATGACCCCGGTAATCACCGCGATGGCCAAATCCTGCCAAATCGTAACCGCGGAGACCACGAACAATACAAAATAATCGGTGCGCGGCACCTTGTTGATGATGCGAAAACTGCTCCAGGCGAAGGTGCCGACCACTACCATAAACATCACCCCGACCAGCGAGGCCAAAGGGATCTGCTCGATCAAAGATGCACCGAACAACAGCGAAGCCAACAAAGCCATCGCCGCGACAATACCTGACAGGCGTCCGCGCCCGCCCGACTTCACATTGATAATCGATTACCCAATCATCGCGCAGCCGCCCATACCGCCAAACAAACCATTGGTAAAATTCGCGACGCCCTGCGCGACGCTCTCCTTATTGCCGCTGCCGCACGTATCGGTCAGATCGTCGACTAGGTTCAAGGTCATCAGCGATTCGATCAGGCCAATCGCCGCCAGCAGAAACGCGGTCGAGATAATTAGTCCCCAATGCCCTGTGACCGTACCCGGTAAACCGAAGATCTGGATTTGAAACACCGGCAGCGAACCTTTTAGCCCCTCACCCCCGCCATCGCGTATAAAAGACCCCACGGTATTCACGTCGATCCCGCCGAAGATCGTGATACTGGCAACGATGATAATGGCCATCAGCGCGGCAGGCAGTTTTTCGGTCACCTTCGGCAACGCATACATAATGCCCATCGTCAAGGCGACAAGGCCGAGCATCAACGCCATATCACCGCCGGGCAACCATTGCATTTGGCCATTGACCTGTTCTTTGAAAAGCTCGAGCTGCGACAAAAAGATCACGATGGCCAGACCATTCACGAAGCCCATCATCACCGGATAGGGAATCAAGCGAACAAATTTTCCCAGCCGCAAAAAACCCGCGGCGACTTGAATTGCGCCGACAAAAAGCAGCGCGAGGGCGACGGTCAAACCCGATAGCATATCGTTTTTAGGATTGAGCGTAAAATTGTTGATGATTTTCTTCATGTAAAAAGGGCCTCAAAAACTGATAAAGTGAAATACATCACAGATCGACAACCTATGCGCGCAAAATGAACAGCACAGTAGCATTAACTACGCAAACGCCACCGCGTCGTGGTTGCATACGGGTAAGCTGTGGCACAGATGGGAAATTCCTGAACGACCGCGTAACAATCGGCGGTTGGGCGGGGAATCACAGGCAGTGCAAACTATATATGCGACCCTCGGCCGATATATGCTGCGCTACCTGGATCAGGTGCACTACGGGAAATAATGCACCGAATAAACCAGTCGCTGATAGTACTTCTTAGGCAAAAACTACATCGTCGAATAACCATTTAGCAATACAAAACCCAAAGAGGTCAAGATAGACCTTAATTGATAATATGCAAGGATTTAGGATCAGATAAAGCGGCAAGAAATGAAAAAGTCAAGGTTATTAACAAGCTTCTGCGCGATGCTATAATGAATCGGCCTAATTCCGCATTGAAAACCTGGTTCTGGCTTATTACCACTATAAAACGAGCATACACAGGCCAGAGGTCATGGCCATCATAACCAGCAATTCGCATCCGGCGATCCGAGCTTGACCACCCATTCGCCACGAGGTATCTTCTCCATTTCCAACTACTAAGGTACACCTGTGGAAGCCAAACCCGACGCGCAAACCGACACCATCAGCGGCCTCACACTCCGCTCCCTGAGCCTAGGCCTAATCCAGGTCCTCGTAGTCTGCCTAGGTGCCCCCTATGCCATCTGGATCTTAGGCTCCTCGGAGATCACCTGGTCCTTCTTCCCGATCGCCGTCGGCTTCTCTTTCTGCTGTCTGATCCTCTTCAATATCCTGCTCAAAACCATCAATCCCGGTTGGGCCATGCGCCCCGCCGAGATGATCACCGTCGTCGTCATGGGCCTGGTCACCACCGGCATTCCCATTTTCATGATGGGTTTCGTGATGTCGATCCCAACCACCCCCTACTACGTCGCCTCCGCCGAAAATCAGTGGGGCACTTATGTGCTGCCACACTTGCCCGCCTGGCTATTGCCCTCCAACGACGGCCTGGCCATGACCTGGTTCTTCGAAGGACTACCGATCGGCGAACCGACGCCCTGGATCACGCTACTCGACGCCTGGACCATGCCGATGTTCTGGTGGCTGAGTTTTATCTGGACCCTCTACTTCGTTTGTTTTTGCATGGTAGTGATCCTGCGCAAACAGTGGGTCGAGCGCGAGCGATTAGCCTATCCGCTAATGGAAATACCGCTGGCCCTCGTCGCCGATTCCGACGACCCTTCCTCGCGCGTGCCCGCCATTTTGCGCAACAAGGTCTTCTGGATCGGCGCAGCGATCCCGCTCTTTATCGTATGCTGGAATATCATCGGGTTTTTCTTCCATTTCTTCCCCAAGATCGAGTGGGCCCACCCCATCCAGATCGCGCACGGCTTTCCGACAATCAATATCCGCTTTTATTTCCCCGTCGTCGGCTTTATGTACTTCGCCAACCTCAATGTCACCTTCAGCATCTGGCTGTTCTATGTGTTGTTGCTATTAGAGGAGGGCCTCTTCAACCGCTTCGGCGTCGGCGTTACCGAAGCCGACAACTTCGTCTGGGGTTTACCATCGACTTCCTGGCAGTGTTGGGGCGCCTTCGTGGTACTGGTGCTGTGGGGCCTGTGGATGGCCCGCGACCATATCAAGGACGTATTCCGCAAGGCCTGGGACCCGAATTTGCCCATCGACGACAGCCGCGAGCTGATGTCCTACCGCGCCGCCGTCGTCGGCCTGGTTGTCGGCATCGCCTATATGCTCACTTGGCTCAACAAAGCGGGCATGGAGCCTTCCGTGGCGATCTTCTTTTTGGGCGGCGTGCTGATCGCCTATTTGGGCATTACTCGCCTGGTGGTGCAAGCCGGCGTGTTCTATCTGACCACGCCCATCGTCAGCCAGGCGATGACCATGATGACCTTCGGCACCAGTTCCATATCCGCCTCCGGTCTGGCAGCTCTAGGGCTGTGTTATTCATTCTTCGGCGACGTGCAGTCGATCTTCATGCCCGCCGCCGCCCATGCCGCCCGCCTGCACGACACAATGCGCATGAGCCGCCGCGGCCTGTGCATGGCCATCGCTCTGGCCCTGCTCGTCGGTTTCGCCGTGACCATTATCTACGTCATCTCCATGGCCTACGAGCAAGGCGCCTCCAATTTCAACTCCTGGTTTTTCCGCGTCTCCTCCGGCGCCGGTGTGCGCTCCTTCGACGACGTGATGGCCAAGATCAAGACCCCCGCCGATTTCCACGCACAAAAGCTCGGTTTCTTCAGCATCGGCGCGGTGGCGATGGCCTTGTTAACCTTTATGCAATACCGCTTCCCTTGGTGGCCGATACACCCGGTGGGCCTGGCCATCTCCGCCATCTGGATGGTCCGCAACCAGGCCCCGGCGATCTTCGTCGCCTGGGCTGCCAAAAGCCTGATCATGCGCTTCGGCGGCATCGAGCTTTACCGCAAGGCCTCGCCCTTCTTTATCGGCTTGATCCTCGGACATTTCTTTGGGATCGGTATATCCTTTATCGTCGATATGATCTTCTTCCCCGGTAATGGGCACCCCGTTTTGCACGGCTAGCCGTACCGGGGCAAGCAACCTATTGGGACTGCATCATCCCAGGTTGCCGAAGCTTCCTTTTCTTGAGCAATTTGGACTTATGGCATATACTTGAGAAGTGTTCTCTCGAGGTTCGCAGGCAAGCCATGCGCAAAGTGCTATGGAGTCGACCCCATCTGCCAAGCCTTGCTGATCAAGAGGGCCTAGTTTCGATCCGCTACACCTTTTCCATACTCGCGCGAAGAAGCGCGCAGTTTGTGACGCTCTCCTACAGCATCTTTTCCCTGCTTGTCGAATACACACTCAAGGCGCAAGCGCGACAGAGTGAAGCTAAGAACCTAATGAGGCCATAGTAGTCGAGATGAATATGAATCCACAAGAGCGAGAAATCGAGCTTTACGACTATATCGTCGTGCTGCTGAAATACAAGCGATTTATTTTTGCTGCCACACTGCTTTTTGGCGCGGTGGGTTGGTTGTTGCGGCCCGCTGCGCCGTCAGCCAGCTACGAAGCCGATGCGGTATTGATCATCAAAAACCTGACCGCACAATCGACCACAGTTGACCTGCCCACCACAACACAATCAAGCGGCTTCTACGAAGCCCTCGCCTTAGCCGATGACCTCAAGCAGGAACTTAGCGATTCGCTCGCTTTGAATCTTTCTCCCCGCGCGATGGATGGCATGCTGAGTGTAGCGATACTCGACCCGGGCATCCGCCTGACGGTGCGATCGGGCGATCCGAAGCTGCCGATTGGCCTAGTCAATACTTGGGCTAAGCTCTTTGTCAGACGCAACAGCTATATCAATTCCGAAGACGGTGAAAATTACTACAAATACGTGGAGAGGCAGTCTCAGATCGCACGCAGTCGATTAGATTCGACTGAAAAGGCCAGATACGATTTCGAGAAAGCTAATCGCATCGGTTTCTTAAAGGTTAAAAATGCGATGCTCGATAGTGCTTCGATTCAGATGTATCAGTCTTTGTTCAATCTCGACGCCGAGTTGGGTCAGAAGGCCGTTATGTTCACATCGGCGCAAATGCAGTATTTTGTCGGCTTGGAAGATTTTCGTCCCTCGTCGCCCATCGTCGACGTGTTGAGCCTAAAAGACAAGCGGACGGCACAAATCCTATTGCGCCAAGAAATGGCGGAAGCGCTGGAGTATTTTGACCAGCAGACCGATTTTACTCGATTAAAGCGCCGTATAACCGCACTTCAGCTTAAACTTCAGCTTACTGGTGAGATTGCAGAATTACCACTGCTTATCAGCCAGACCGAAAAAGAACTAGCAAATCAAGAGCCTGCATTAGGCGATCAGCCAAATCCCGTCTTTGTTAGCCTCAGTGAAGATCTTGTTAGAATGCGCGCGCAGTACGCAATCACTAAGAGGAAATTCGTAACGTTAGAGCCAGAGGTGAACTCTGCCGATTCGGCCAAAACAGAGGCAACTATCGAGGTAACCGAAGTTCCCAATATCGATAGTCTGCTTGCATCTCAGAACCAGTTACGAAAAAGTCGGCAGGCACTTACTAATCACTACAACAAGCAATTGCTATACCTGCAGCAACTACTAGATCTTCGCGCAAACAAAGAGCACCTCGCGTCCCAACTAATCCTGCTTCAAAAAGAGACCGCGGACATAAAAGACTCGTTGTCCACTAAACTGCAGGACCAACAGCGGCTAACTCGCGACCTGGCGATCTTCAGCGAAACAGTCGGTCGCTTCTCTGTACTTGCCGAAGAAACGCGCATTGCGCGTGAAAAGGCGGCCGGCGACATTCGCGTCCTGACCCAGGCGCGCGAAGTGAGGACGCTGTCGACAAGCCCGGCCCAGGCGAAAACTGCCGTAGCCGCCGGCGTCGGCTTCCTGCTCTCGACCATCTTTGCGCTACTTGCTGAATATATCCGTAAGGCGCAACAGGTCCGAATAGACGATAATGCCGCATAAAGTGACTATTTATTTAATCATAAATAGAGGGCTACGACCTGCATCGCATTTGCAACGGCCTGCATAGTTTCCCTGAGAGGATTTCTCACACAAGCCCCATGTCGGGCGCGGTAACAGCTAGTCCCACAATGCGATTTAGGTCCTGTTGGACACGACTCGCCTACCCCTTAACTACCTTCCACATTCATGACCACAGACCCCACAAAGCAAGAGGCCACAGGGCTCACCTTGCGCTCTTTGTTAACGGGGTGCGCGCTGGTCGTTTTGATCAGCCTCGGCGCGCCGCATTCGATCTGGACCTTTGGCTCGACGGAGATCACTTGGTCGTTTTTTCCCGCCGGGGTGGGTTTCCTCTTGCTCTGCCTGATCCTGGTCAACACCCTGCTCAAACAGTACATACCCGCCTGGGCGCTAAACCCCGCCGAGTTGATAATGGTGCTCGCCATGAGCTTGGTTATCATTGGTATCCCCGTTTTTCTTACCGGTTATTTTCTCGCCATCCCTACCACGCCCTACTATTTCGCCTCCGCCGAAAACCAGTGGGGCGAATTCGTTATCCCGCACCTGCCCGCCTGGCTACTGCCCTCCAACGAGGGGCTGGCCATGACCTGGTTTTTCGAGGGGCTGCCGCCGGGCGAGCCGATACCCTGGGCCACCCTTTTCGACGCCTGGACGATGCCATTGTTCTGGTGGCTGAGTTTTATTTTCACTCTGTTCTTCGCCTGCTTCTGTATCGTTGTGATCCTGCGCAAACAGTGGGTCGAACGCGAACGACTGGCCTACCCACTAATGGAAGTGCCGCAAACGTTGGTCACCGACGCCGCATCGGGCTTGCCGCCCATCCTGCGCAACAAAGTCTTCTGGGTCGGCGCCGCGATCCCGCTCTTTATCGTGTTCTGGAATATCATCGGCTACTTCTTCCACTTCTTCCCCACGATCGAATGGAACTATCCGATTCAGACCCTGCGCGGCTTCCCGCCGATCAATATCCGCCTTTATTTTCCTGTCATCGGCTTTATGTATTTTGCCAATCTCAACGTCAGCTTTAGCATCTGGGTCTTCTTCGTGTTGACCCTGGTCGAAGAGGGCTTGTTCAACCGCTTCGGCCTCGGCGTCACCGAGGCCGATAAATTTGTCTGGGGCCTGCCCTCGACTTCCTGGCAATGTTGGGGCGCTTTCGTAACTTTAGTAGTGTGGGGATTGTGGGTCGCCCGCGACCATATCAAAGATGTCTTCCGCAAAGCCTGGAATACCGACCTTCCTATCGACGACAGCCGCGAGATGATGTCCTACCGCGCCTCCGTTGTCGGCTTAGTCATTAGCACGGTCTATATGCTCGTCTGGCTCAACAAGGCCGGGATGGAATGGTGGGTCGCTTCGTCTTTTCTCGCCTTCGTGCTGATCGCCTACCTGGGCATCACCCGCTTGGTCATACAAACCGGCATTTACTACCTAACCACCCCGGTCGTCAGCCAGGCGATGACGATGATGAGCTTCGGCACTAGCGCGATATCGGCGCCAGGTCTGGCCGCCTTGGGCCTGTGTTATTCTTTCTTTGGCGACGTGCAGTCGATCTTTATGACCTCCGCCGCGCACGCCGCCAAATTGCAGTCCAGCCTGGGCATCGCCCGCCGTGGTTTCGCCCTGGCCATCGGCCTGGCCGTTGTGCTCTCCTTCGCCGTCTCGCTGACGAATTTAATCTCGATGGCCTACGAGCAGGGCGCCGCCAATTTCAACTCCTGGATCTTCCGCGTCTCCTCCGGCGCCGGCATGATGGCCTTCGGCGATGTGATGGCCAAGATCAAAACCCCGGCCGATTTTCACGCGCAAAAACTCGGTTTCTTCGGCATCGGCGCGGCGGCGATGTCGGTATTGACCTTTATGCAATATCGCTTCTCTTGGTGGCCACTACACCCGGTCGGCCTCGCCGTCTCCGCCATCTGGATGATCCGCAACCAGGCCGTCGCGATCTTTATCGCCTGGGCCGCCAAGAGCCTGATTATGCGCTTCGGCGGCATCGAGCTTTACCGCAAGGCCGCGCCTTTTTTTATCGGCCTGATCGTCGGCTATTTCTTAGGCGTTGGCCTATCCTTTATCGTCGACGTGGTATTTTTTCCCGGCAACGGGCACGCCATTATGCACGGCTGAGCAACTAACACCAGTGCACCATTGCAATATCTCGCTGGTAGTCTACCCTTATAAAAGGAAAAACATGCCTGTGCCCAACGACGCGCGCGGCCGGGTGATCGGTGGCTGGGTCTTCGCCATCAACTTTGCCTGGATCGGCCAGATGACGTTGGGCTATATCGCGGAATCCGTCGGTGTCGAATCAGCGCTGGCCGGCGCGGGTGGACTGGTGGTCGCTACAGGGTTGGTGATATTTTTTCTTTCTTTGAATAAAAAAAGCTGCCCGTGCTGTGTCTGCTCGAAACGGAGCGCTTTTTCCACTCGGCAGCCAGCGGCGCGAAAATTGGCAAGCCCTTGGTTTCTGTGACAAGAATCGCGCGTTCATCGACTCGATCAAAAAAGAAGTGAATGGGACGACATCTCCCTTTAGGGACTGTGTCAAGACGATGGAGGTAGCCGAAGCGATCGTGGCGCAGGCGTTGTTATCAGGGGAGTAAATCTACAGATCGCGCGGGTCGGCCTGAGGTGCAATAAGCACTTGTGAGGGGGGCCTTTTCTAACCT
>LWDU01032779.1_pt1 | contig 17522 bp, 18 predicted proteins | sample 727161 | NCBI WGS metagenome assembly LWDU01 (sample SAMN04566230, study PRJNA314399) | hydrothermal vent metagenome | isolation source: deep sea hydrothermal plume seawater | place: Mexico: Gulf of California, Guaymas Basin | collected 2004-07-11
AATCATTTGAGGAATTAAAAGATTTTTTAGAAGGCTATTCAAATCAAGACAAAGAATGGGGGGGCAAATTTCAATCATCAAAAATTCAGTGGCTAAAAGCAGGAATAGTATTTCTCTTATTGATATTAAATAAGAATTATAGAGTAGATTATACACATTATGGTAGAACAATAATTGCTGTAATTACAAATGAAATATCATTTTCTATAAAAAGAATAATAAGAAAAAAATTTCTTGATAAAAATACTAAAAAAAATATTACAAGTAATTCATTTATCTATTTTCCATTGCAATTAGAACCAGAAAGAACATTGTTAATTGCAGCTCCATACTTTTCCAATCAACTAGAAACAATAAAAAATATTGCAAAATCAATTCCTATTGAATACAAACTACTCGTAAAAGAACACCCAATGCAAAAAGTAAGAGCTTGGAGAAATATTGAATACTACAAAGAAATTTTGAGATTAGCAAATGTTGAACTTATTCATCCTTCAATATCAAATGAAGAAGTAATAAAAAAATGCTCATTGGTAATTACAGCTACAGGTACTGCAGGGTTACAAGCAGCACTTTATCAAAAACCATCAATTGTATTAGCTGATGTAAATTATCAAACTCTTCCATCAGTAAATAGAATAAAAAATATTGAAGAATTACCTAAAAAAATAAAATTAATGTTAAGAAAAAAAATTAGTTTAGATGATTTTTCAAAATTAACAAACATAATACTTGAAAATTCTTTTAAGATAGACGAATTATCTAATTCAATAAAAGTTTGTAATGCATTTTATTATGGGGGATTTTTGTTTGATACAAAAATGGATGAAACAAAAGTAGATTCTTTCTTAAATCAAAATAGTTCTTATTATGAATTATTAGCTACAGAATTTTTGAAAAAAATGAACAAGAAATAATTAATCATTATTGTTAAATAGGTATTTGATTATATTACTCATAAAGAATACATGATGGTTTTATATTCATTCAAAAAAAATACAAAATATTTAGTCTTATGTTAATTTAAATATTGATTTAGATTATTTAATTTATTGAAAATTTGTACAAAATGTATTCAACCAGATACACGACCTGGAATATATTTTGATGAAAATAATGTGTGTGGTGCATGTTTATGGGAAATACAAAAAAAATCTATTGATTGGGAAAAAAGATTTCAAGAATTACAAAAAATTGCTGATGAGGCAAAAGCAATATCTTCTACATATGATTGTGTTATCGGAGTAAGTGGTGGTAAAGATAGTACATTACAAGCAATTACAGCTAGAGATAGATTAGGTTTACGATGTCTTCTTGTAAATGGTGAACCAGAAAATATAACAGACATAGGGAAAAAAAATATTGAAAATTTAAAACAATTAGGATTTGATTTTATTACACTAAAGCCTAATTCCAAAATAATGAAAAAATTGATTAAAAGAGATTTTAAAAAATATCTAAATCCTGTAAAAATTACTGAATACTCTTTATGGGCTTCATCATATATTATCGCGGATAAATTTGATATCCCATTAATTATCCAAGGTGAAAATCCAAGTTTAACATTAGGCGTGAGTCAAACTGATTTAAAAAAAGATGATAATGCACTAGATGCAGATTTACAAAATACTCTGAAATCTGGATGGCGTGAATATTATGAAATTGATGGAGTTACAGAAAAAGATCTTTTTTTCTGTCATTATGATAAACAAAATTTAATTAAGAAAAAAATAAGAGGAGTTTGGATACAATACTATCTAAAAGAATGGTCTATGAGAAACAATGCGGATTTTGCTAAAAAATATGGAATGCAACAAAGAGATGAATCTTTTAATCCTCATGATATTGGTACTTACCTACCATTTCATTCATTAGATTCTGACTTGGGTCCCTTAAATCAAATGTTGAAATTTATTAAATTTGGATTCGGTTTTACAATGGATCATGTCTGTTATGACATTAGAGAGAATATTTTATCTAGATCTGAGGCAATTAAATTGGTTAAAGAATATGATGGACAATGTTCAGAAAATTATGTTCAGAAATTTTGTGACTATATCACCATATCCAGAGAGGAGTTTTGGTCTACAGTTGAAAAATTTCGCGGTTCTATGTGGATTAGTAACTCAGGAAAAAAATGGCAGAATACTGTTTGGGATCATTTTTAAAAATTTATAAAAATTTTTAATTATCCATTTAATTTATTTTTGAATATTTTATTGAGTTTAGATTTATTTCTCTGAAGTAGATGTGTAGCATATTGAAGCATAATTAAATAAATTAAATTAATAGTTTTTAGAAAGCGATTTCAAATAGCCTTCATTCCGTATGTAATGTCTATTAATATCAAATAAAGCAGGTTCGTTTTTGAAAATCAACATAACATCAGAAGTTAAAATTGGACGATTTTGAATTTTTTTAATTAATGTTCTTACTAAATTAAGATCATCACTTTTATCAATAGTGTATCGTAAATCACAAATTTCAGCATAATCACTATTAGAAATAATTGTAAATTTTTCAGGATTATTATAAATATGAGGTGTCACGTGTTCTCGTTCGGAAAGAAGTTTAGATTCAAGCCAAATTTTTTCTAAAGTTTGAAATGAAAATACTTCCACTTCAACTCCTTGAGGACATTCTGGAGAAGTTATAGGCAGTTTATTTGTAGAATAATTACATTCATGAGAGGAAAATAATTCAATTACATTATCAATTATTACAGGATCAATTAATGGACAATCAGATGTAACTCTAACAATAGTTTGTAAATTAAATTGTTTTGCACATTGATAGTAACGATCTAAAACATCTTTAGTGTTTCCACGAAAATAATCTAAATTTCTATTTTTAGCAAATTCAACAATTACATCATCCTCAGATTCATTAGTAGTTGCAATAATTATCTTATCAATTAATTTAGAATTACTTGTTTGATCAATGACATAATCTAATACAGTTTTTTGCTCATCTAATTTTTTCATGACCTTTCCAGGTAGTCTTTTTGATCCCATACGAGTTTGAATAATACATCCAAGAGTTGTTAAATCCAACATATGTCAAAGATAGAAGTGGATTATATATTTTATAAAAGTTAAAATGAATTTGAATTTTTAGTTATGGGTATTTTGAAAAAGTAATAAACAATAACTCAGCAAACTTTGGCGTAATTTCATCACGAATTTTTTGTATATTATCATCTAAAGATAGTTCAGAATTATAATTTATTTTATAGGGAATTGTTGCTAAAACTTCACCAGCATCAATTCCTGCATTTAAATTATGAGCAGATAAAATAATTTCTTTTTCATTTTTAAGTAAAGCCTGTTTAATTGGTTCTGCTCCTGCATATTCAGGTAATTTTCCTCTGTGTATTCCAAAAGATATAATTTTTGCTTTTTTAGTGATCATATCTGGAATTAAATATCTCCATGATACTTCTACAATTATATCACATTCTGGAAAATTTTTAACATTTGAATTTTTTGAATCTATAGACACCATTGGAATATTTTTAGATGTACATATTTCTTCAAATAAATGATAATCATTTCTCACAGAACGAGATGAATCTTGTGATTTTGGATTAAGTTTATGAGTATATACAGCTAATAGATTGTAATTTGAGGAAAAAAGTATTGAACGTAATACAGTTAGACCGTGTGGTCTCGATAGAAATCCTACAACATTGTACATGAAATGGAACTACTCACACACCTATATTTCTTAATCTATGTAAAATCTTATAATTATAACCGACATAAAATTTGAAGTGCAAAACGAAGAAATAAAATTCAAAAAAGTGGGAAATAAAGATTCAGATTTTCTTTATGATCTTTTAAAACATAGACAAGAAAATTCAAACATATCACATAAAAAAATGCCTACATTTTTGCAACATATGAAATTTGTAAACTCAAAACCATATGTATATTGGTATATAATTTTAAAAGATAATGAGGAAATTGGAAGTGTGTATATTACTATGATAAATGAAATAGGATTGCATTTAAAACAGGATGTTAATAATTTAAAATTAGAAAAAAAAATTTTGAATTTATTAATGCTAAAACATCCTAAAACTAGATTTTTGATTAACATTAATCCAAAAAATAAAAAACGGATTAATTTTCTTAAAAAAAATGGATTTAATCTAATTCAATACACATTTGAATTTACAAAGGAAAAAAATGAGACAAATTAAACTATTTGATCCTGCAATTGGTAACAATGAAAAAAAAGTTATGAATAAAATTTTAAAAAGTGGGTTTTGGGCATCAGGTTCAGGAACTGGATATGTTCAAAAATTTGAAGAGAAATTTAATGATTATATTGGTTCAAATGCATGTGTTGCAGTAAATAGTGGAACTGCAGCATTACATTTAGCATTACATTTAGAGGATATTAAAAATAAAGAAGTGATTTTACCATCTTTATCTTTTGTTTCAACTGCTCATGCAATTTTGTATAATGGAGGAAAACCAATTTTTGTCGATGTGGATCCAGAAACATTATGTTTAGATTCAGAACAAATTGTTCATTTTGGTGGAATGGCATGTGATATGTCAAAAATTTCAAAAATATCTAAAGATTATAAACTTACAATTATTGAGGATGCAGCACATGCAGTAGGAACAAAATATTTAAACAAAAAAATTGGCAAACATGGAAAATATGTTTGCTTTAGTTTTCATCCAGTCAAAAATCTTGCAATGCCTAATGGTGGAGCTATTACTATTAATGACAAAAAATTTTTGTCTTCTGTAAATTTTTTAAAATCTATGAGATGGTGTGGAATTTCAAATAGGAAAAGAACAAAGTATGATATAACAAATCTAGGATGGAATTATTATATGAATGAATTATCTGCAGGTATTGGAATAGAACAACTGAAAAAACTAGATAAAAATAATAATAAAAGAAAAAATATTGCAAAAAGATACTCTAAAGAATTAGATGTTGAAATGAAAATGCAATTTCAAAAGAATTGTTCTTATCATATTTTTTGGATTCAAGTAAAAAATCGAGAGCAATTCATGATGAAAATGAAACAAGGAAAAATCGAGACAGGTATACATTATTTACCAATTCATAAAATGAGCTTTTATAAAAAATTCTCAAAAAAACTTGAAATTACAGAAGATGCTTCAACAAAAATCGTATCTTTACCTATTCATCCAAATTTATCTGAAAATGATGTTACAAGAGTAATCAAGTCAGTTAACAAGTTTATGTAAAATTAATTACGATTATTCTAAAATTCCTTCACCAATTTCATAGTCAGATTTTGATCTTTTTCCAGAAATTTCTAAGATAAATCTTGCTTCCATACCTCTTGATTGTTTACCAGGCCGTAAAATTTCAATATTTTCTCCTTCTTTCAAAATATCACCTTTAGTAATTTTTTTAGTAGCTTGAATTGATCTTGTAGCAAATCTTCTAAGTTCTTCCTCAACATCAAGAATTTCTTTTTTTCCTGAACCAATTGTTTGTGAAGCATTTCGGATTGAACGAATCATTATTGAAAGCTCTTCAGGATTTAATGCAAATGCATGATCAGGACCTGGAAGAGTTTTATCTAATGTAAAATGCTTTTCGATAATTGTAGAACCAAATGCCAAGGATATGATAGGTCCAATAATAGGATCTTCACTATGATCTGAAAAACCTACTGGTAAATTATATCTATTCCTAATTACTGGAATGGTAGACAGATTAAGTTTTTCAAGAGCGGAAGGGTATTTAGAAGTACATTGAAGAAGCGCAAGTTGGGTGCATCCTTTTTTTTGTAAATATTTTACAACAAAATCAATTTCAACAAAAGTACTAGCACCAGTAGAAATAATCAGAGGTTTTCCAGTAGTTACTAGAAAATCTAAAAGCGAAACATGATTTATTTCAAATGATGCAATTTTATGTATTGATACGTATGGATCTATTTGTTTAGCATCGTTTACTGAGAATACAGAAGACATAAAGGAGATTCCAACTTGTTTGCAATAATTATAAAGTTCAGGAATCATTTCATACGGCATTGAATGTTTTTTAAAAATATCTTCTATATTTTCATTAATTCCACTATCAGATAAATAATCACTTTTACCAGCATTGTGTGCATAAACTGTATCTGCCCTATATGTTTGAAATTTTATTGCATCAGCCCCAGAATTAAATGCAACATCAATAAGTTTTTTGGCTTGTTTTACATCATTTGAGTAAGAATTAGATTTCCAATTGGATCCTGCTTCTGCAATAATATAAGTATGTGATGTATTATTTAATAAATTAAGATTCAACTATAACACCAGTAAAAATTATAAGTATTTAGTTTTAATAATTTTTGTTAATTCCTTTTGAGAGATTTTTTTTACCATGTTTGAAGAGTAAGATTCAGAAAACTTTGCTTTTTTAATTCCAGAATATTGTTTTTTGATTTCAGATTCTGATTTTGAAGGATTAAAAATCACATATGTATTATTAAATTCCCAAGTATATTTAACCTCATCTTGATTGATTAGTGTTTCATGAAGTTTTTCTCCAGGTCGAATTGAAGTAATTGTATGATCCATATCATTAACAAGTTCAGATACAGAATTTTTCATGTCCATAATAGAATAGGATCTTAACTTAGGAACAAATACCTCAGAGCCATTGCCAAGAAAAGTTGATTCTAAAATAAAGTCTAGTGCTTCATCCATTGTCAAGCTGAATCTAGTCATGTTAGAATCAGTTATTGTAATTTTTTGTTTATTTTTAGAAAGTTCAATAAATTTGGGTAAAACAGAACCACTACTTCCTAAAACATTTCCATATCTTAAAGCAATAAATTTTGTTTTATGTTTTTCTGGATTAACAACTGAGTTTGCTGAAACAAATAATTTCTCCATTAGGAGTTTTGTTGCACCATAAGTATTGAGTGGAGAAACAGCTTTATCAGTTCCAACCCCAATTGCAATTTTTACACGTTCATGTAAACATGCATCAATAACATTTTGAGAACCAATAACATTTGTTTTAATTCCCTCAAATGGATTGTACTCTATAACAGGTACATGTTTTAATGCTGCTGCATGGAAAACAATATCAACATTTTCAAAAGCACGATATAATCTTGATAGATCCCTTATATCACCTATAAAAAATCGTAATCTCTTATCATTGTAATGATTTTCCATAGTTACTTGTTTATTTTCATTTCTACTGAAAATTCTAATTGTATTCACTTTAGTTTTTAGTAGTCTTTTAGTTAGTGCTTGTCCTAAAGAACCAGTACCACCAGTAATTAAGACAGTCTTACCTGCTAGTTGCTTAGTAATTAATGAATTCATAATAATTTTTAAAAATATTATAACATATTAAATCTATTTTTTAGATAGTTCATTTTCAACAATTTTACAAATTATATGATAAATCACCCTATGAACTTCTTGAATTTCAGAAGTAATAGATGAATCAACTACTAATGTGATATCAACAGATTCTTTTAAAATTCCACCCCCATTTCCCAGTAAGCCAATTGTTAATGCACCTTTTTTTTTAGCCATTTTAATTCCATTATCTACATTTTTAGAATTTCCACTTGTTGAAATTCCAATTACAACATCACCTTTAGAAACTAGACTTTCACATTGACGACTAAAAACTACATCATATGAATAATCATTTGATAATGAAGTCAAGATAGATGAATCCGTACTTAACGCTATAGCTGGATAGCTATCTCTCTCAATTTGAAATCGTCCAATAAATTCTGCTGCAATATGTTGTGCATCAGCTGCACTTCCACCATTTCCAAATAAGATTATTTTATTACCGTTCTTAATACATTGAATAATAGATTCAATAGATTTTTGAATATTAGGAGATAGATTAGTAGATTTTTGAATATTCCCAGCACTAATTTGAATTAGTTGTTTAATATCATCAATCATTTTCATTCAAGTTAAAATTTGACGTAATTTCTTTTTTGCTGGAAGTTCAGAATCCCAAATTCTTTTTTTACCATCACCTAAAATTTTATCAATGGTTCTAACATCACGGACTAATCTAAAAAGACCCTCAGGACCTAATGATGCTGCTTGATCACTACCATACATAGCTCTATCAAGTGTTATATGTCTTTCAATAGATGTTGCACCCAAATGAACAGCAGATACACATATCAAATAAGAACCAGATTCATGTCCACTATAACCAACCTTACATTTGAATTTTTTTTGTAATGTTTGAATAACTTTTAAGTTTGCTTCTTCAAGATTCATAGGATAACTACTATGAGAATGAATTAGTTCAAATGGACATTTATTTTTCTTAAAAATGTTCACAGCATTTTCAATTTCTTTCATTGTGCTCATTCCAGTGGAAATAAAAGTATATTTTTTTTCTTCTGCAATTGTTTCTAATAATTTTTTATGAACTAACATGGCAGAAGCAACTTTGTTGTATTTAGTTTTAAATTTTCGCATTTGAATTTGACTAGAAACATCCCAACATGACAAATACCAAGGAATTTTTTTCCTTTTACAATAGGTATCAATAATTTCATAATCTTTTTCTGAAAATTCTAATCCTAGTTTTTGCTCTCTTTGGGTGGTTCCCCATGGACTTTCACGAGGTTGATCTAAAAGATCTTTTGAATAAACTTTTTCAACATTTCTTTTTTGAAATTTAACAGCATCACAACCAGCACTTTTGGCTATGTCGATTAATTTCTTAGCAATATCAACACTGCCATTATGATTAATACCAATTTCAGCTGTAATAAACAACAACAATAAAATGATTTTTTACTTTTTAATAAATATGACTCAATACCAGTTATTCTTTGTTGGAAATTGATAATTTAGAATTAAGTCAGATAGTTCTCTAAAAGCACCAAATCCTCCATTCATATGACAAACATAGTCAGCAGATTTTTTACACAGCATAATTCCATCATTAGGAGTAGATGATAATCCAATTAGGTTTAATAATTTTAAGTCATTTACATCATCACCAATAAATGCCACCTCAACAGGAAAAACTGAAAAATCATTACAAATTTTTTTTAAAGATAGTTCTTTTTTAATTATTCCCGAATATGTTTTAGAAACATTCATGTCTTTTGCCCATTTTTTTACAATTGGGGAATTCTCTTTTGTAATAATTGCTGTTTTAATATTATTTTTTAATAAAATGTTTACACCCATACCATCTCGTACATGAAATTTTTTAAATCCTTCACCAGTTTTTGAATAATATCTTCCACCATCAGTAAGAACACCATCAACATCAGTTAAAATAAGTTTAATTTTTTTACATTTTTGAGAGAGGTTTTTCTTCATAATATTTGATTTTAACTTTGATTAATAAATTCTTTCAAGAAAATAATTTTTCTAGGAATTTAAACTGAAAACCATATTATTAGAATTCAAACTTGTGTCAAAATGAACTAAAGGGATATTAGACAAATTTTTAACATGATCAAGAAAATAATTTAAAGAATTTGAAAGTGAATCACGATAATTTTTTTCCAAATCAAAATTCTCTTCTTTAATTATAGGAGGGGAAGTGAAATTTCTACCAGTTGTAAACGTGTCTCTAGGAGAAAAAATTTTAAAAATATTTTCTCTTATTGTAATATATCCATTAGTCCCAAATAAGGAAAATTCATTGACATATGATGATGCATATGAAACAAAAATAGATGCAGTGATACCATTTGAAAAAGATAGTGCAACATGACCTGTATCATTAGAAGTTCCCATTTTTGTTATTTTATGCAAATCTACAGTATGGGAAATAGGTAAACCTAAAGAAAATATCAAAAAATCAATATAGTGTATTGCAACAGTATCTAAAATATTATTAACATTAGTTTTTCCATTAGATCTCCAAGAAGAGGGATATTCTTTTTTAAATGCAAGTCCATGAGTGGAAATAAAATTAAAATGAATCGGTTTACCAATAACTTCAGAATTTAAATATTTTTTTAAAACTGAATTTAATGTACTAAACCTAAAATTAAAATTAAAAAATATTTTTTGTTTTTTCTGATCAGGTAAATTTTTAAGAAAAATTAGTTGATATTCATTAATTACAGGAGGTTTTTCACAAAAAATATAGCCTGAAAAATTATTTATTAAATATTCAAGATATTCAAAGTGAGTATTATTAGGTGAAGTTATAAAAATGCAGTCATTAGTAAGTAAATCTTCAAGGTTTTTTGTATTGTAACTGTCAGATGTATTTGTTGGATGAAATCTAGAGGTTATAATTATATCATCAGATAAAAGATATTTTTCTAAACGTTTAGCTTGATTACCATAACCAATAAAACCTACATTAACTACCATTTGGACATCGATCACACGGATAGCATTTACTTCTTTGCCTATTTAGATGAGAATTTCTCAAAGATGAATATTTCTCTCCAGTCCAAATTTTGGAAATAGAATTATTTATGATAGAACCTGTGGATAACTCACTTTTATAATCTGTATCACATGGATTAACTGTTCCATCATACCAAATGTACATACGTTCCCATAGATATCTACAAGGATCATCTGAAGCGATACTTGTTGGATTATGATAGGTATCCCACCTATATTGTAAATCAACCATAGCTACATGATCAACAATTTTTTCCCAGAATTTTTTGAATTTATTAGAATCCATTTTTTGATCAACTTTCACTCCACTAATTCTTGTTGCACAATTAGAATTTGGATAAAAATTATCTCTAATTTCATGAAATTTTTTAATATTTTTTAAAAGAATTTCAAAATTCCCACCCACTCTAATTGATTCATAAGATTTTTTTTCGTACGAATCAACTGAAAAAACAACATCAGTCACATTTGATTGTAAAATAGTATGACATAATTTCTCACTAAGTTTTATTGCATTTGTATTTAATTTAAATTCAAGAAATTTATTTTTGCAATATTCTAACATTTTATCTAAATGAGGATGAAGGGTAGGTTCTCCTCTGGATGCTAGCGTAATAGCTTTTGTTCCATTTTTATGAGCTTCATCAATAATTTTTTTAAATAAATCAAGATCTATTATTCCCATGAATTCTTTAGATTTTGTAAAACTTTCATCAATTTGAAAACACATTGTACATCTCAAATTACATGAAGAGACTGGTTCAATTAACAAGTAGATAGGAAAATTGGATACAGTTTTTTGATTTGGATAATCATAAAATTTATATCTAAAAATCAGATATTCGGCCCACTGATCATCAGAATTAGTATTTAAGAAGTATTTTTCTTGAGAAGAAAGCAAAGAAAAATCATTATTTCTAAAATTATTTAATATGGTATCAATAATTTTTTTATCTTCAATATTTTTTGAATTGTATTTTTGTAAAGATTCTATCAGAATTTTAGGATCAATATTCAAGGTAGTAAGAAATTCAATTGTTTTTTTCAATAATCCAATATATTTTCACTTATTATTTATTGTTAGGGAATTAAGTGAATAAATTAAATTAAATGAATAAATTAACAAAAATAAGAGATTTCTTTTAAATAGATATTTTTAATTAACAAGAAAATTTTAATTTATAATAAATTCTCTTTAGATTTAAAAATTTGTCCAGCTAAAAAGAAATCAAACTGACTATCAACCTCTAAAGACAAACGTTGTGGCATTTCATACAAACCTACTTTTCCACAAACATATGAGTTTGATTTTTGTAATGATGAATAATTTGTAACATAAATTGCGCCATTTTCAATAAAATATTGTTTCATTTCTTGTCTTCTCGGTCTTTTTAGTGGATTATAATTTACGGGAGTCATAGTCTTTTTATTATTTTTCCATAATAGGTATTTTGAGTTAAATCCACTTATCACAGTATCATATGATTTTTTTTGTAATAATGAAATAGCATCATCAATATGTTTATGATTTCTAAAGGGAGAGGTATTTTGTAAGGTTACAACTAGATCTGGTTCATAATTTTCATTTTTTTTCAAATAATTCAATACATGTAAAATTGCAGGATATAACCCAATTATATTTCCAGATAGTTTTTTAGGTCTATGAATTACTTCAGATCCAATCTTTTTTGCATATTTTGCAATTTTTTCATTATCTGTTGAAACAATTGTTCTGTTTACTAATTTAGATTTTAATGATGCAGTTACAGAATAATATAAAAGAGGTTTTTTGTTGAGAATAACTAAATTCTTCATCTTAATTTCAGTTGAACCGCCTCTAGCAGGGATTATAGTAATAATTTTCATTATAAAACATCACATTTTGTATTATTCAAATATTACCAAATAGTCCAACCACCATCAACAGTGATATTTTGTCCTGTCATATAATCACCCAAACTACTTGCAAGTAATGCAATACTTCCTTTCAAATGCCAAGGTTCCCCTAACTTGTGTAGAGGATTCATTTCTTTTAATTCAGATTCAAACCATTCCTTTCCATTTGAAAATGTTCCAGGATGAGGAAATGGTCCTGGACTTATACAATTAACTCTAATATTCCATTTTGCATAATGAACAGCCTGATACTTTGTCATTTGAATAATAGATGCTTTAGATGCATTGTATGCTAAAGCATTTCCCATGTTAGGCTTATTTCGATATATTTTGAAATTTGGAGAAACCATACCATACATTGAACCAATATTGATTATATTTCCACAAGAAGATTTTTTCATAATTTCTGCAGATTTTTTTGCCATGTAAAAGGGAGAAGTTATTCCAGTGGACAAAGTTTGTTCAAAATCATCCCAATCAGTATCTTCAATTTTTGGAATAGTTGGCCAAGTAAATGCATTATTTATCAAGATATCTATTTTACCAATATTTTTCATTAACGAATCAATAGATTGTTTTGAGTTAACATCTGCTTTGATAAAATTAGCATCAATATTAAAATTTGAGGATAATTCTTGAGCAAAGGTCTCTCCTTTTTTATCATCTCTTCCAATTATAATAATACTAGAACCCAGTTCGGCAAGAGATTCTGAAATTGCAGAACCTAAATGACCCGAACCACCAGTTACAATAGAAACTTTATTTTTTAATGAAATAAGATCAAAAATGTTTTTAGAGTTCATATTATAATCTGATAATAATATTATTTATAAACATAAGATAACTCTTCAATAGTTCAATATTATTTGAATTTTTATCTCTATATGCTTGAAATGAAACAGGTCCTGAAAACTTAATTTTGTTTAAAATCATAAAAACTGTAAGAAAATCAACTGAGCCTTCACCAAGTGGAACTGTATTACCATTTATCAATCGATCTTTGATATGTACTGAACCTAGAAAAGGATGAATTTTGTTTAAAACTTCAGTGCAATCAAACCCTAAACTTGCACTATTACCCATATCAAAACATATCTTAGTTTGTGAATTATCTAATTTACTAATAAAATTAAATTCGTCATTTGGAGACATAGAAGTTTCAAAGTGAATTTCTAATTTCTTTAAATTTAGAGTAGGTAGAATATTGTCAGAAAATATTTTTAAAAATAATTCCATTTCATTTGAATCATGTATTGCGTTTCCTTCCAATAACGGAAAAATAACTCTCTGAAATCCAATTTTTTCGCTATAATCAAGTAAATCAATAAGCTTTTGAATTTTTGTGGATAATGAGATATTATCTTTTTTTAGAAGAGGATGTATAATGAACCAATCAAAAACAATATTCTCTAATAAAACATTATGTTTTTTTGAAATCTTTTTGATGTTTAATTGTTCTTGTAAATTCAAAATAGGGTTATCATACTCAGACTTTTTATCATAAATCCATTCTATTCCATCAAATCCAAGTTTTTCGATGAGAGGGAATTCATCCATCCAATTAGAAGGAAAGGATTGAAGTGATTCATCATTTTGATCTAATGCTCTACCCTGAACAAGAAGAAATTTTGAATTGAACAAGCTTTTTTTTATTTTTGTATCTTAATTAATTTTTCATTATTTAGATGAGTATTTTTATAACAATAATAAATTAGAATTTATTATGAGGGATGAACTTTTTTCAGTTAAAGGTAAAAATATCATACTAACAGGTTCATCAGGACTTTTAGGAAGTGCATATGCAAGAAATCTCTTATCTAGAAGTGCAAATATGGCATTGATTGATATTAATATTAAAGCAAGCCAAATCATTAAAAATGAATTTAAAAAAACAAATAAAATTGAAATTTACAAATGTGATCTAAGTAAACCAATACAAATTAAAAATACATTTAAAAAAATTTTAAAAGATTTTAAAAAAATTGATGTTTTGATAAATAATGCTGCTTTTGCATCAAAACAAACATTTCATATCAAAGATTTTAAAAACTATGAAACACATCCATTTAATTTGTGGAAAGATACATTTGACGTAAATATTCATGCAGTTCATCTTTGTATTCAACAAGTAATAGGCACTATGAAAAAACAGAAATTTGGTTCTATAATCAACATATCTTCAACTTATGGTGTGGTTGGACCAGATTTTGCAACATATGAAAATGAACAATTGTTTACTCCACCAGGTTATGCAGTAACAAAATCTGCAATTCTAAACCTAACAAGATACATTGCAAACTTGTATGGAAAGTATAATGTAAGATGTAATACTCTAACACCGAGTGGAGTACAGACAAAAACACTATCAAAAAGTTTTGTGGCAAAAACTGATGATTACATAGGGCCTATGATATTCTTATGTTCAAATGCATCATCATACATGACAGGTGCAAATCTTGTAGTAGATGCAGGTTGGACTGCAAAATAAATAATCATGTAGATTTTGTATTTAATGAAAAAACATAGAGACCTGTTGCTCCTGAATGTTTCAATGTATTATCAAAAGGTAGGACATTTTTTTCGATCCATTCAATAAAATTCTTTATATTTTTAGAATTTTTTGGCAATTTTGCATCCCTTAAAACATTCGGAAGACGTCTTTGAAAATCATGAATTAGAATTTCTCCATGTGCCCATGACATATCAATAGTTCTCCATTTAAGATTCATTTTTAATATTTTTGCATAATTTTCAAAATCAATAGGGGTTTGATAATGTAAATCTGCTAAAGTTATAGGTGCTTTAAACAAATGCCACAAGGTCATTAAAATATAACCTCTAGGATTAGTCCAATTTGGAGAAGTGATTATTATTTTTCCTTTTGGATTCAAATGTTTTTTTAATATTTTCAACGTCATCAAAGGATCATCCATATGTTCTAAAGTTCCAACAGATACAATAACATCAAATTTTTCACAAATATTTTTTACATCTTTATGCTCAAAATTTAGATTCTTATGTTTATGATTTTCTTTAGCTAAATTTATTGCTTCTAATGAAAAATCAATTCCTAAAACATGTTTTGCACCAGATTTTGCTACAGAATGTACAAAAAGACCAGTTCCACACCCTACGTCTAAAACTTTTTTATTTTTCCAACTTAATTCTTTTAAAATTTCATCAACTTCACAAGTATTGGTTCCTTGTGTAATAAATGATGTAAAATGTTTTTTCTCACCTTTTTTGTAAACACGATCATAAAAAACTTTTAATTTTTTATTTTTTACCATAAAAATAATATTTAGGTTATGTATTTAATTTAATCTGTAAGTGTGAGGGATTACAAATAAAACATTTCATTTTAAATCATATAATCTAATCACATTATATTTCTCTCTAAATTTAATTTATAAATTCTTTCCATGGAATGGGCATATTCAAAAGATTTGAAAGTTTTTTTACATCAATAAAATATTTATTTTTTAAAAATACTCTACTTTCGTTTAACATAACAGGTTTATTTCTTGTAATAAGTTGTTTAAATAATAAATGATTAATGGGTGAAGGAATCAAGTTAGAACATAATTTAACAATATTATTATTATTCATAATAGATTTACAAAGATTATTTTTAGGGAATTTGAAAATATTTTGTTTTTCAATATCTAATTTATTAAAAGGAACTTTAATGTTTAAAAAAAGTAAAATTTCATCAAGAGTTGTATTAATAGAATTATTAAATTCTTCAGAAATTATAATTTTTACATTATCAAATTTAAAATATTCAATATATTTTGAGACTGCTTCAAAATAATAACTATTTAGAAAATTATGACCCTTTTTTTCATCTCCTATCAAAGAATCAGGATTAATTTTAATATAATCATCAAAAGACAAATTGGTTTTATTAGATCTATATTGGGCTAAATAAGCAGAATAAGTACGTTCTATTGGATTTCTAAGACAAATTAAAATTTTAGCATCAGGATTATCTTTTTTAATAAGTGCAGGTGATTCAGGATCCATCAAGTATGAAGTACTTGATTCACCTTTAATAGATGAGGACGCAGAATCTGTAAACAATTTTAAATAATTTTGGCGATTTTTAACTACAGGTAAGTAAGAAGGAAGAGAATTTTTAGTGTAATAGTGGGGTTCTTTTAATTTAGGTAAAAAAATAGAAGGGTGTTGTGTTAGGTAGTAATATAGAGATGTAGTTCCACATCGTTGTCCACCAACAATAAAAAAATCAATAGGATTCAACAATATACTTTGAAGTTGGCACTATTAAAATTTGGATGCTAAAACTTTACTTGATCAGTTACTTGATCAGTTACTTGATCAGTTACTTGTTCAGTTACTTGTTCAGTTACTTGTTCAGTTACTTGTTCAGGTACTTGGTCCTTAGCTTGACAAACATGGCAATACTTTTTCCATTTTGACTCATGTTTCCATTGTTCTAAGCCTGTTTGATCATACCTTTGATGTGCCATTTGTAACATTCTTCGAGTATCGTGTTTATACATAAATCTCCGTAATGCAAATAATTCAGCTATTGTAAAGTATTGACTTACAGTTGCAGTATAATCCGTGGCATTTCCACATTCTTTCATAAATGTGTCAAGAGCATCAAATTTCCATTTTTTTATAGTTTCTGGATCTACAGTAGCAGATGAAACAGTAGGATCTTGAAGAATTTTGAGACGCTCATCATATTGTTGTAAAATATAGTCTTTGTTATCATAATATAATGGACTTCCAACATATGGAGTACAAATGAATGGATCACATTGAATACCATTTCTAATCCAGAAATCTACAGTTTCCATCAAATCATCAATATTTTCATGTGGATTACCAATCATGAAAGTAGCTATAGGACGTAGATTCGTTTTTTTGACAGTGTCAATTGTTTTTTGAAGATGTGATTGAAGTTGACCTTTTTGGATATCTTGATTTAATACTTTATCAGAAGCAGATTCAAATCCAAATGAAACATAAGCACAACCTGCATCATACATAGTTTGTACAATTTCAGGTTTGACAGCTACACTTGGAGCATCTCCAAGAGTTCCCCATTTTACAGTTTCACTTAATCCAGAATCAGCATATAATTCACAAAATTCCTTAGTCCATTTTAGATTACTTGTCATATTCTCATCAACTATAGAAACAAAATCAATGTCATAGGTATCTTTAAGAAATTGGACATTTTTTACAGCATACTCAGGTGTAGGCCATCTTGCTGCTAAT
>LWDU01042668.1_pt2 | contig 17520 bp, 20 predicted proteins | sample 727161 | NCBI WGS metagenome assembly LWDU01 (sample SAMN04566230, study PRJNA314399) | hydrothermal vent metagenome | isolation source: deep sea hydrothermal plume seawater | place: Mexico: Gulf of California, Guaymas Basin | collected 2004-07-11
ACAAATATACGAGCAGCGATTCTTTGCATCTTACCATCTAGTTCGTACTGTTCAATCTCTACGGTTAGTTCGTAAGGTAATTCATCATCTAAATGACGCATTAGCTTTTCACGAATAAACTCAGCCACAATAAACTTCTCAGAACGGTCAGTGACGTAATCTGCATCAAAAATAAGACCTTGTTCAGGTAAGTATTTAAGTATCAATTTTTTCAAATTAACGGTATCACGCTTTTTAAATGCAGACAATGGAAACAAATCAGTTGGTTGATATTTTTCAGAAATTTTTTCTAAAAATGGCAATACAGCTTGATACGATACAAGTTTATCAATTTTATTGATGCACAGTATTACTGGTACATCAACTTGAGAGATATGCTCCAAAACACGAGCATCTTCTTTAGTCCATTTTCCTGCCTCAACAAGCCACAAAATCATATCAACATCTCGAATACTAGAGCTTGCTGCACGATTCATATAAGCGTTAATGGCTTTTTTATTTCCAATATGTACACCTGGTGTATCAACAAATACCATTTGATAATCATCTGTTGTGTCAATAGCATGAATACGATGACGTGTCGTTTGCGGACGATGTGAAGTAATTGAAAGTTTTTGCCCAATTAGTTCATTCACCAAAGTTGATTTACCAACATTTGGACGCCCTACAACAGCAATAAATCCCGCTTGAAATTCCATTATTTATTCTCCTTAAGCTTTTCTAGCAATAATTTTGCACAAGACTGTTCAGCCCTTTTAATGCTTTTAGCATCCTGATCAATCTGAATTTTTTGATCTGCAAGAAAACAGTTAACCGTAAAAACAGCATTATGATCTTTACCCACGGTTTTAATAAGCTCATATTTTGGTAGTGCATTATTACGCTTTTGCAAATATTCTTGTAGTAATGTCTTTGGATCCTTAAGCGAATCATTAGGATCGATATTATCTAGGAGATCTTTAAACAAATCTAAGATAACCTTATTAATCGTTTCAAAATCAGAGTCAAGCAATATTGCACCAAAGATAGCTTCCACAGCATCTGCCTGAATTGATTCACGGCGATAACCACCACTCTTTAATTCACCCGATCCTAAAATCAACACATCAGAGAGTTGCAATGCAAGACCAAACTGGGCAAGTGTTTGCCCTCTAACTAAACGTGAACGAAGACGTGACAACTTACCCTCTTCAACCTGAGTAAAGCGCTTATACAATTCACGAGAGATCACCAAGCCAAGAATGCTATCACCTAAAAATTCAAGGCGTTCATTATTTTTCTTACCGACGCTACGATGAGTTAACGCAAGCTGTAGCAAGGATACGTCTTTAAATTGATAGTTGAGTTTTTTTTGTAATTTTTCCATCTATAATAAAACAATAATATTTAATCGTAATTTCATATGTTTTGGCAAGAAGACACTAAACAAGAACATTTTACGCTTCCTGAGAGTATTCAAGAGGTTAGCTTCAAAATCCAATCAAAAATTCTTCCAATGGATCATGGCTTTTTATTGGCGCAAGCACTGATTAAACAACTGCCTTGGCTAAAAGATAGTAATGCTGGTATTCAGAACATTAGTGTTGCCGATGGTAACGGCTGGATGCAAAAAAAAGATGGTGGTTTTTACTATCCATCAAAACGCTCAAAACTTATCTTACACATTGCTCACGAGTACTTGGAAGATGTTAAAAATTTAGCTGGTAAAACTCTTGATTTGGGCGACTATCAAATTAAAGTGATTAAATTTATTGGTGAAAAACCACTAAGTGACATGCCTGTTTTATTTGCCAAGCAAGTGGCTTGTGAAAATGGCACAAGTGAAGAGGAATTTTTACAGCTTTGCTTTAATCAATTATCTGACCTAGGCATTGAAGTTAAAAAAATGATGGCCGGACTAGAAAGCAACATTCAAACGGATGTTAGCACTGTGCATACTCGATCATTAATGGTGGCTGATCTTAAAAAGAATGAATCAATACTACTGCAAGAAAAAGGTCTCGGTGATCATCGCTTGCTAGGCTGTGGCTTGTTTATCCCTCAAAAAGACATTGAAACCATTGACAACTAACCCTTGCATTAGTTTCAATTAAAGTCTACAATTATTAGCATCTATCAAACAACCCCTGGGGAGAGGTTATGCGTTCGATTTTACTAACGATTATATTGTTATTTTCAATCAGCACTACTGCACACAAACATACCCAGCAACAAGGTGATTATTTAGGTGCTAAACCAGTTGATGAACTACCAAATTGGTTTAAAGCCACCTTTATGGATTTCTCTGAAGATTTAGAAGAGGCCAATGACGAAGGCAAACATGTGATGATTTACTTTCATCAAAATGGCTGCCCTTATTGCTCCAAATTGGTTGAAGATAATTTTCACGACAAAGATCTAGTTGCCAAATTACAAAAACACTTTGACACCATTGAAACCAACATGTGGGGTGATCGTGAACTAATTGATTGGAGTGGCATTGATTATTCGGAAAAAGAATTTTCTACCAAGATGAAAATTCAATTCACACCCACCATCATTTTCCTAAATCCTAAAGGAGAAACCCTGCTAAGGCTTAATGGTTATCAATCGATTGATAAAATGCATGCAACATTGGATTATATTTCTAATAAAGCATATCTTAATCAATCTTATGCTAGCTATATTAACAGTACAAAAAAGAATAAAGCAGGCATACTTAATGCGAACTCTATTTTTGAATCAGGCCCACACATGCTTAGCCGCAACAAAAGCATGCCAGCACAACAATACTTAGCTGTATTTTTTGAAGAGCCAAATTGCCCTGAGTGTGACACTTTTCATCAAACGATGATGCCACTTACTCTGACAAAAACACTACTAAAAGATATGCAAGTTATACAGCTTGATGCATTGTCAGATTCAAAGCTCATTACCCCATCTGGAAAACGCACTACCGTAAAGGACTGGTATGAAGATCTGAAGCTGACTTATAAACCGGCTGTAGTTTTCTTTGACAAACAAGGCAATGAGATTATTCGCAAGGATGCCTTCTTTAAAGAGTACCACTTTACTGGAATCATTGAGTATGTTGCCACCGAAAGCTACAAACATCAACCAAACTTCCAACGCTATCTAGAAGAGCGCTCAGACAAACTAAGGGAGCAAGGATTTACTGTCGATATTTGGAAATAAACCATTCGTAAGCCTTACATAATCAATATTTGCCAAATTTTTATATTATCTTAAATAAATCTGCATAAAACCAATATTTAAGAGTGATAATTACTTAAAAATCCAATAAAATACTTAAAAAAGTACTTATTATTGCGTAAACTTTGTTTTTTATCTTTATTTATATAAAAAAATCACGCTTTTAGCGTAATTTTTTTTAATTTATAAAATTTTTGAAATTTAAAACTAAACTTTTTTCACAAATTCTGATTTAAGCTTCATTGCGCCGTGACCAGGTATTTTGCAGTCAATATTGTGATCGCCATCACATAGGCGAATATTCTTAACTTTGGTACCAACCTTAACCGCATTTGAGGTGCCTTTAATTTTAAGATCTTTAATGACCGTTACCGTATCACCATCAACAAGCACATTACCGTTAGAATCCTTAATGACAACCTCTTCAGCTATCAAATCATCAGCTGAAAATTCATAGGCACATTCAGGGCAGATTAATAAATTACCATCTTCGTACACATATTCAGAATTACATTTTGGACAATTAGGCAGACTCATAATTTTCTCTTATACAGTGAATGGATATTTAATAGGTGCGTGATGCTCATAATCAATCAATTCAAAATCATCCATGGTTACCCAGGTTTCTAGATCTTCCAGGGTTTTAATATCCGGATTAATTTTAAGGCTTGGCAGTGGCAATGGATCACGATCAACTTGCTCGTTTTTAAAAATTTCTACTTGATTTTCATACAAGTGAACATTGGATAAATGATGGCGCATTTTTTTAGCTTTTTTACCGGTAATTTGCGCAGTAATTAATAGTAAAAAAGCTACTTGAAAATGATTAAATGGCTGACCCAAAGCATAGTCACTACTACGCTGATAACTTTCTAGATACAAATCATCACCCAATAAATTAAAGTGATGAGTATGCATGCAAGCTGGCAAGCAAGCGCGATGAATCAGATTAGGGTGATTAAAGGTCATGATCTCACGCCTGTCATCTACACCCTTTGATAAATCAGTCACAATCTTTTTGTATTGATCGAGTGGCTCATCATCTTCAATGCCTGGGAAAGCACGCCCTATCACACCGTAACACATGCCCATATCATCCTTACCTTTACGGTATGGATTATCAAGCCAGGCTTGGTTGTCATTCGCATTAGCATTCCAAGTATTACAACCAATCGCTCTAAATTGCTCTGCAGAACTATAGCCACGAATATAGCCCAGCATCTCAGCAATGGCCGATTTCCAAAATAATTTTTTAGTAGTGACAACTGGCACAGTGCCATCAGACAAATCATGCTCAAACGTAGCACCAATAATGGTTAATGTTTTTTGTCCGGTGCGGGCATTTTCTAGCCACACACCCTCATCTAAAATTCGTTTTCCAATTTCAATATATGCTTTCATAATTATTTTTTCGCTGACCTAAACCAAAGGTAAATACCCAAGATGACCATTGGCAGACTTAGTAATTGGCCCATAGTTAGCCAGTCAAATGCCAAGTACCCAAGCTGCACATCAGGCACTCTAACAAACTCAATTATAAATCTAAAGAGGCCATAGAAAATCAAAAATAATGCTGATACTGACATTGGTGCTCGATGTTTTTGACTATACATCCAAAGGATGATGAATAATACCAACCCCTCTAACAATGCCTCATACAATTGAGAAGGAAAGCGGCTAACACCTTGCTCTTGAATATACATTCCCATTGGACTTGTGGTTACCTTACCCCATAACTCACCATTGATGAAGTTACCAAGACGGCCAAATCCTAAGCCTAATGGCACTAGTGGCGCAACAAAATCCATAGTAACAAAAAAGGTTTTATTATATTTTCTATTAAATAAAACCATTGCCAACAATACACCCAAGAATCCGCCATGGAATGACATGCCACCACCTTGAATGTAAAAAATTGAGAGCGGATCAGATAGGAAATTTGGTAAGTTGTAAAACAACATGTAGCCTAATCTTCCGCCAACGATGACGCCAATAGCCCCATAGAAGATTAGATCTTCAATTTGTTGTGTATTCCAATTATTATTTAAACTTTTAGCGCGAGCATTGGCCAAAAGATAAGCCGCAAGAAAAGCGGTTAAATACATTAATCCATACCAATAGATTTGGGCAAAGCCTAAATCTAGGGCAATAGGATTAATATCAGGGTAAATCATGATTGATTAAGATGGTGCGCTCGAGGTGATTCGAACACCCGACATTTGGCTTCGGAGGCCAACACTCTATCCAGCTGAGCTACGAGCGCATAATTTAACGAAAGTAGCGAGATAACTTTCTTTAGACTTAAATGTCGTCAGAAGAACAAAATACAGCTTGCATATTTTCTACTAATTTAAGAATTTTGACATCTTTTACCTTGCAAAGAATCCTGTTACCATCACGTCTCGACTCAATAATATCTTTTGTTCGTAAGATATCAATGTGCTGAGAAATATTTGACTGTGAAGATCCCACTTGTTTTACAATTTCTAGCACTGGCAACTCATCATTTTTAAGTGCACATAAAATCTTAAGACGTAATGGGTGCGCCATTGCCTTTAGAGCTTTGGTGGCTTTTTCAATATCTTCGTCTTTTTCTAATAAAGTCATTTCACTCATGGTTTCTTCTCGTATTATTTGAATGGTGAATTAAAGTCTGCCAAGCATACCGTATACGCCATATCTTCTTAGTTTAATTAATACCATTTTTTGATAGTAATTAATCAAGCTATCGTTATTTAAAACGATATCTGCAATTTTCCAACTCTGGTCAGCGGTTTGATGGAAGATTAAGTCTAAAAACATGCCGTATGAATAATATCCATTTACCCTAAGTTTAACTGAAATTGAGCCGCCTATAATTGGTCGAGCTGAAATAAATGCAAATGAAGTAGATCTTGTTTGTGTTAATCTTGATAAAAGAGAGGTAATAATGTTTTGTTTAATTTTAGTCACAAAATAAGCCTGCTCTTCATTACCTAGCCTCAAGTTACTAACAAGTGCAATTTCACTAGCAATGTGGCCAAAATCAAATAATGGCGCAACTTCTGTTTGAATTAATTTACCAACAAGTTGTGGAGAGTAAGTAGCAACTGTTGTTAATTGATTTAGTTTAACAATGGCAGTTTGAATAGTTTGAACTGGGCCTGCAGGTTTTGCAACTTCAACAACTTCTGGCGTTGGTATGGCTTCAGCGCTAACTTCATTAACCTTTTGGATATTTTCAATAGCTGCTGTTTTTGCAACAACGTGAGTGTTTTCAACTTCACTTTCTTCTGCACAGCTCACTGTTGATAATGATAATAAAAGTGCTAATATAGGGGTATTCAAACTTCTCATTTTTTCTCCATTTAATAAAAACAAAACCAAGTAAAATTCGAAATAATAATTCTTGTTTTCACAGTATTATATTTAAACTTCGTATAAGCAAATAACTATATTATGATTTTATTCAAAATTTTAAAAAATTCTCTATTTTTAGCTATTTTCACGGCAATTATCGGTCTTTCTTTTCAGGTAAATGCAAAAACCAGCACTGAAGAGCAGCGCTTAGAAGAATTCTTCAAGGATCTTGAAGAATTTACGGTTGTTTTTAGTGATATTAAGCAACTTTATGTAGATGATGTCGATAATAAAGAGTTGTTCAACAATGCAATCAAAGGCATGGTTAGTGGACTTGATCCTCATTCTGTTTATTTAGAACCTAAAGAGCAAAAAAGCCTAATGGAGAGTGCCTCTGGTAAATTTGGCGGTCTTGGTATTGTTATTAGTAAAAAAGATGAAGGCATACAAGTCATCTCTCCAATTGATGATACGCCAGCCTATAAAGCTGGTATTCAAGCTGGCGATTTAATTGTAAAAATTGGTAAAAAACTAGTTCGTGGCATGAGTCTTGAAGATGGTGTTGATTTGATGCGTGGTGAACCAGGTACAAATATACAAATAACTATCTTACGTAAAAATCAAAAACCTTTTGTAGTTGATATAACTCGAGAAATCATCACTATTGTTACTGTTAAAGGCTACTTATTAGATGATGACATTGGTTATGTGCGAGTTTCTAGCTTTCAAGGTCCAACCGCTAATTTACTAAAAGAGACCATTAAGAAATTAGTTAAAGAAAATGGTAGTTTTTTAAAGTCTTTAATTTTAGACTTGCGTAACAACCCTGGTGGCGTACTCAATGGTGCAGTGGATGTATCTAATTTATTCATTGATAAAGCTGGCTTAGTAGTTTACACCGAAGGTAGAATCCCAAGCTCAAAGCTAAAATTTAAAACAGAGCGTGGTGATATTTTGCTAGACTCGCCAATGGTGGTGTTAATTAACGAAGGCTCTGCATCAGCTGCTGAAATTGTTGCAGGCGCCCTGCAAGATCATAAGCGTGCTATTATTATGGGTAGCACCTCATTCGGCAAAGGTTCGGTTCAAACGATTATTGAACTAGATGGAGGCTATGGTCTTAAAGTAACCACAGCTCGATATTACACGCCAAATGGTCGTTCGATTCAAGCAAAAGGCATCGTACCTGATATTGAACTAAAAAACATCAGCCTTGAAAATGAAAAAGAAAAGTCTGTTGCTGAAATTAAAGAAACTGATTTAGCTGGACATTTAGAGCAAGAAACACCAGACAATATGTCTGCAGATGAGATTGTAGATTCGCAAGAAAAAATTCAAGCTTCTTTGGATAAAAAAGCCATTGAAAAACTCAAAAAAGATTATTTTGTTCACGAAGCAACCAACCTACTTAAGGCATTAACTGTTTTAGGAAAATAATTTATGGCAATTACGCTGGCAATAGCAAATCAAAAAGGAGGGGTTGGTAAAACCACCACCGCCGTTAATTTAAGTGCCGCCTTACGGGCAATTAAAAAACGTGTTTTATTGATTGATATTGATCCGCAAGGTAACGCCACAATGGGTTGCGGAGTTGATAAACACACACTTGAAAACTCTGTGTGCGAATTACTTCTAGATGAGTGTGATATTAATAAAGCCATCGTACATGTTGATGAATCTGGCATTGATGTCTTAGGTTCAAATACTGATTTAATTGCTGCGGAAGTGGCACTATTACGTGGGCACAATTCTGAATACAAACTTAAGAATGCCATTCGCTCTGTTGCCAGTAATTATGATTACGTTATTATCGACTGCCCGCCTTCGCTTAACATGCTTACCATTAATGCCTTTACGGCCTCTGACGGTATTATTATTCCGATGCAATGTGAATATTACGCATTAGAAGGCCTAACAGCACTAATGCAAACCATTGATAAAATTAAAGCTACCACCAATCCAAATTTAGAGATTACCGGCTTGGTGAGAACTATGTATGACAATCGCAACAACCTCTCTAATGAAGTTTCTTTACAGCTACAACAATATTTCTCTCACAAAGTGTTCAAAACCATTGTCCCTAGAAATGTAAAATTAGCAGAAGCACCTAGCTTTGGCCAAGATGCAATTAGCTACGCAAGATCATCCAAGGGTGCAATTTCTTATATCTCCTTGGCCAGTGAAGTGCTAAGAAAAACATCAACCAACTAAATTAATATGGCAAAAATTTCAAAATTAGGTCGCGGCCTAGACATTTTATTAGGTCAAGTTAACAACAGCACTAAGGATCCTGATCACGGCATGAAGATGCTTAACGTTGGCGATCTTCAGCGTGGTAAATATCAACCTAGAGATGATTTTGATCCAGAAGCACTAAACGAGCTTGCTGCCTCAATTACTTCTCAGGGTGTTATTCAACCCTTAGTAGTTAGAAAAGTTACTTACGATAAATTTGAGATTATTGCAGGTGAACGTCGTTGGCATGCAGCGAAAATTGCTGGACTCACCGAAGTACCGGTTATTGTTCGTGAAATTGATGATCAAGTTGCGCTAGCAATTGGATTAATTGAAAACATTCAGCGTGAATCACTCACGTCATTAGAAGAAGCCAAAGCACTACAGCAACTCATTGAAGATTTTAAAATGACACATGAGGAGATTTCAAGTGTTGTCGGTAGATCAAGATCAAGTGTCACCAACCTTATTCGTCTATTACAACTAGGTGACGATGCAAAAGAGCTGCTTGGCAAGGGTAAGATTGAAATGGGCCATGCTCGCGCAATGCTTCCTTTGAATGAAGAAGATCAAAGCATGGTGGCACATCAGGTTGTTGGAAAATCTTTATCAGTACGCCAAACAGAAGAGTTAGTTAAGCGTGTATTAAATCCAAAAACTAAGACTACAGCAAAGATTGAGCCTCACATCTCTGAGTTAATGAGCTCACTATCTAAAATGTTGGAGTCTAAAACTGAAATTAAAGTAGCGGGTGACAAGGGCAAGATTATTATTCATTACAAATCTGCAGATGAACTTAACAATATTTTAAAACATATTAGTTAATTTAAATTCTTACCCCTTATTTAGAGGGGTGCTGGATATCGCTAGTCCGTTTGGATTGCTATATGTCGCTAATCAAAGCCGCCAATTCGTTCAAACTTTAACGAATCATCATAATGCATCCAAATGCCGAAAGCCTTACCAATGACATAGCTTTCTGGAACAAAACCCCAGAAGCGTGAATCACTACTACGTGCGCGATTATCACCCATAACAAAAAAGTGCCCTGCAGGTACTGTTGCTTTAACACCTCTTGACGCTTGATTAGGCTCAAGAAGAATATCATGCGGATTAGAGCCTAACAACTCTCTCTGATGCTTAAACCCAGTCATGCCAGTGCCTGATTCAACACCTTGATAATCCTTAAAATCTTCATAAGCAATCTTAACGCCATTAACGCGCAACTGATCTGCATGATAAATAATTTCATCACCCGGAACACCGACAATACGCTTGATAAAATCAGCACCCTGATATTTGTCATTTTTCTCATAATTAGGATATCTGAAAACAATCACATCCCCTCTCTCAGGCTTATCAAATTCAATTATTTTTTTGTTTAGAATAGGGACACTAATACCGTAGTTAAATTTAGACACTAAAATAAAATCACCCGTCAATAAGGTTGGCATCATCGAATTTGATGGAATTCTAAAAGGCTCTACAATAAAACCACGTAAAACAAACACTAACAACAGGACTGGGAAAAACTCTGCAGACCATTGCACCATCTTTGGACGGTTTAAATATTTTTCATTTTTATTAAATCGTAAAAACATAACGAAATAAACAAACTTAGAGAATCCTGTTTTATTAGGCGTTGAGTGGGGTGAATCGTCAGTCTTATTAAAAAACAAATGATCCAAACTAACAATCATAAAGGCCGTGATTAAAAAGAGTGCCAAGTAAGAGGAAACATCCCAAGCAAAAAATGGTGCAGCGTTTTCAAGTGTCATAAGTTAATACCTTTATAAAAAAAAGCAAATAAAAAAGATGGTTATTATATAATAACTTCTTTTTATAGTTTTTCACATTGGAGGAAATACAATGGCATTAGCAGATTTAGATAGAGATGCTCACGGTTACTTAGTAAACTTAACAGATTGGAACGAGGATATTGCTCAAGAGATTGCAGCAGAAGAAGGCGTTGAGCTATCAGCTGACAGCTTTAAATTAATCAACTTCCTACGTGAAGAATACATTAACAATAACGCTAACCAGCCTAACGAACGTAATATGGTGAAAGGCTTAAAATCTGACTGGGACGGTAAATTAGGCACAAAAGAGTTATACGCTTTATTCCCTAAAGGCCCTGCTAAACAAGCTGGTAAAGTTGCTGGTCTTCCAGAAACTAGACGTAAAGGTGGTTACTAAGCGCTAAGCTTTTTAACTTAATAAAAAAGGCGCTCATTGAGCGCCTTTTTTAATGTCTGGTAATTTTCTAAACTTCAATAATATTCATTATCAACACCGTTGATTTCAATCGGATAATCACACCTTAACGATGCTACTGCAAAAGACATTGAAATTCGATGATCGTGATGAGATTCAATCATTGCTGTAGGTTTTTGAAATTGGCCGCCTTGAATTTTTATACCATCATCCAATACTTCATTTTCAATACCTAAAATACTCAAACCATCGGCCATCACCTGAATACGGTCAGACTCTTTTACTCTAAGCTCTTTAGCACCTGTCAGTATGGTTTCGCCCTTAGCGCAACTCGCAGCGATAAACACAGCTGGAAATTCAGAATACCCTTAAGTTCAGATGACTGAATACGAATATCGGCCAATAATTCACCACCGATTTCACGTTGATTTAAAGTTGTTAGTCTAGCACCCATTAATTTTAAAACGTCAATCACACCTGTTCTGGTTGGATTGATATTGACACCCAGTAAAGTAATGTCGGCTTGTGGTGCTATACAAGCAGCCACCATAAAGAAAGCTGCTGAAGATATGTCACTTGGTACTTGAATCTCGGTTGCTGTCAATTCGCCGCCACCAGTTAAGCACATCTGGTTGTCGTTCACACGAACATCATAACCCAAGCCCTTTAACATGCGTTCAGTATGATCACGAGTAGGTGCTGGTTCTGTTACGCAAGTATCACCTTGCGCATATAAACCTGCCAATAAAACACAAGACTTAACTTGTGCAGATGCAACCGGCAAGTCGTAATGAATGCCTATTAATTGCTGGCCACCTGTAATCTTTAATGGTGGCTTGCCATCATTGCTATCAATCACTGCACCCATGTCTTTTAATGGGTTGATTACTCGACCCATTGGGCGTTTTGATAAAGACTCATCGCCAATCAACTCACAATCAAATGCTTGCGCAGCAAGAATGCCTGACATTAATCTAATAGAGGTGCCTGAATTGCCTAAATCTAACGGCCCTTCTGGTTTTTTTAATCCATTAATACCAACGCCATGAATAGTTACATTATCGCCTTCACGCTCAATTTTGACACCCATGGCTTGAAATGCTTTAAGCGTTGATAAAGCATCTTCACCCTCTAAAAAACCACTTACTTTTGTAATGCCGTGGCTTAATGAGCCAAGCATAATAGAGCGATGTGAAATAGACTTGTCACCAGGGACTTTTAATTCGCCCGACAAAGTTGATGCCGGACTTGCGATAAACTTACTCATAATATTTTTTTAGTTTTTTAACCAGTTATCTCTTGCAGACTTCGCATCGGAGAATAATTTCTCCAATTCTTCTGGTTGATTGTTTTTAATTAGATGGGTTATGCTACTTAAACTTTCTTGATAACCCTCAATATGTTTGATGATTTGATCTGGATTATTAATACAAATATCTCGCCACATGACTGCATCACTCGAAGCGATACGTGAAAAATCTTTAAATCCACCAGCAGCATAATGGCACGCATCAGGATTGCTATTCATTAAATAATCCATCAGAGAAAAGGCAAGCATATGCGGCAAATGAGAGGTCATTGCTAATAAATCATCATGCTTATCCGCATCCATAACCTCTACTTTAGCGCCCACACTTTGCCATAAAGCACTAACAGCAGAAACTGAAAGAGCATTAGAATTATCTTCAGGGGTAATAATAACGCGCTTATTGTTAAATAAATCAGCCTGTGCGGCTTCAACACCACTTTGCTCTTTGCCTGCAATTGGATGCGCTGGAATAAAATTTTTTGGCATATGTCCAAACACCTGCTTAGCAATATTAATCACACTAGCTTTGGTACTACCCACGTCAGTAACTATCACCTGCTCAGTAATATAAGGTTTGATCATTTCTAATATCGCTTTAAAACTATTAACAGGCGTGGCAATCAAAACCAAGTCAACGTCTTTTAACGCTTCAGAAATATCTAAAGAATATTCATCTATCACCATTAATTCTTGCGCTTTGATTAGGTTAGCTTCATTTCTACCACAACCAACAATAGTATTTACTTGGTTAGATTTTTTCAAATTCTATTCATCATAATACTGACTTTAGTGCATCTAAGAAATCTGAAATTTCTCTAGAAGTGCCAATTGATACTCTTAAGTAGTTTTTCATTTCTACTGGGCGAACGATAAAACCAAGTTCTAATAATTGCTTGTAAAGCTTTGCCGAATCGGCCACTTTAACAGAGATAAAATTTGCCGAAGAAGGAATATAACTCAAACCCAATTTATCAAAACCACTAGCCAGTTGTTTTAATCCATTTTTATTAGCAATAACCGAACGAACTAAATGTGATTGATCGCTCAGCGCACTAACAGCCGCAACTTGAGCAATATGATTAACATTAAATGGCTGACGAATACGATTAATGTAATCAGCAATTTTACTACTAGAGACTGAATAGCCCACTCTCAAACCAGCCAAGCCATAAGCCTTTGAGAAAGTGCGAGTAATAATTAAATGATCAAATTCTTTTAACCATTTGATAGCCACATCTTTATCGTCTAAATATTCAAAATAAGCCTGATCTAAAACCACGGTAATTGAATTTGGCACTCGAGATAAAAATGCATGTATTTCATCGTCGCTTAACAACGTGCCAGTTGGATTGTTCGGATTAGCAATAAAAATCAGCTTAGTGTTATCTGTAATTGCAAGTAGCATTGCTTCTAAATCATGACCAAAATCTTTAGATTTTGTAACCATGGCTTGAGCGCCTAAGGCCTGTGTTACCAATGGATAAACCACAAAAGCATATTCAGAAAATATTACCTCATCTGTACTTTGACAAACATAAGCTCTAGCAATAAGCTCCAAGATATCATTTGAGCCATTACCTAAGATAATCGCATCAGTTGACACATCAAGATGATTACCAATTGCCTGCTTGAGTTCAAAGCCATTACCATCAGGATATCGATCAACTTCACTAACGGCCTGTTGCATGGCTTCTAAAGTTTTCTGTCCAATTCCTAGCGGGTTTTCATTACTGGCCAATTTCACCACATGATCAAGCCCTAGTTCTCGCTGTAGCTCACTAATTGGCTTGCCACCCTGATAAGGCTTTAGGGATTTAATACTATCGCAAACACTCATAAAACTGCTATTGGATAAGAGCCTAAAACACTCATTTTTTGTACGCGACTATTGACTTCTGATAATGCGGCTTTCATTTTTTCATCATCCTGATGGCCTTCAATATCAATCAGGAATAAATACTCCCACTTAACACCAGGAATTGGATGACGCGCAAGCTGAAACATATTAATATCTTGATCTTTGAATGGTTCAAGCAAAGCTAGCAAAGCGCCAGATTCGTGCTTGGTAACCACCAAAATAGAAGTTTTATCTTTGCCAGAAGCCTCAACAGATTCCTTACTTAAGATTAAGAATCGAGTTGTATTGCCAGTTTTATCTTCGATGTTTTTAGCTATTCTTTCTAAGCCATAAAGACTTAAAGCTGCTTCAGAGGCAATTGCTGCAGCGCCCACTTCTTCTTTAACAATACGTGCTGCCAATGCATTCGAAGCAACCGCTTTTAACTGTGCTTTAGGATAATGATTAGCCAGCCAACGACGACATTGATCAAGCGCTTGCTGATGTGCATAAATTACTTTAATCTCTTTAGATTGATCAGCACTCATCAGCTGATGCTGAATAGAAATCTCCACCTCGCCACAAATCTTAAGATCTTGCGAGTAGAGCATATCAACCGTACCACCAATAACACCATTTGATGAATTTTCAATCGGCACCACACCATAGTGCGCATTGCCTTTTTCTACTTGGTGAAAAATCTCATCAATACTAGCGCAATCAAGCGTTGATACTGCATGGCCAAAATGCTTTAAAGCCGCCTCTTGAGTGAACGTACCTTCAGGGCCTAAATAAGCGATATTTAAAGGTTGCTCCAAAGCAAGACAGGCAGACATAATTTCACGAAAAATATGTGCCATGTCTTTATCTTTTAACTGGCTATCGTTACGCTCAATAATAGAGCGAAGCACTTGCGCTTCGCGCTCAGGTCGATAAAAGACGCTATTAACATCAGTCACTCTTTTAACCTCAGCTACTTCGCCTGCTAAATCAGCACGCTTACCAATTAACGCCTGGACTTGCTTGTCTAGTGTGTCAATTTCAATTCGTAATTCTGCTAGTGTTTTATTACCCATATTGTTTTTCAAAATCAGCCATAAATTCAATTAATGTATCTATGCCACTTTCTGGCATAGCGTTATAAATACTAGCGCGCATTCCGCCCACAGACTTGTGACCCTTTAGCGCCAATAAGTTAGCATTATAAGACTTTTCCAAGAACAACTTATCTAGTTTGTCGTCTGCCAAAATAAATGGCACATTCATCCATGAACGATACTGTGGATTCACTGGGTTTGAATAAAAATCAGAGCTATCAATTGCTTGATAAAGCTTATTGGCTTTACGCTCATTTATTTCAGCTATGGCTTTAATACCACCCTGCTCTTTTAACCACTCAAACACACGCCCTGCTGCATACCAAGAAAAGGTTGAAGGTGTGTTATGCATTGAATCATTATTAGCTTGCGTAGCATAATCAAACAAAATCGGCTGTTTTGGCACCACATCACCGATTAAATCTTCACGCACAATCACAACAGTCGTTCCTGACATACCGATATTTTTTTGTGCACCTGCGTAGATCACACCAAATTTAGATACATCAACTTCACGAGAAAGAATGGTTGATGACATATCAGCCACAATCGGCATGTCAACCTCAGGAATAAAATCAAACTCTAGACCGGCAATGGTTTCATTCGGCGTGTAATGAAGATATGCTGCAGATTCATCAATTTTCCAATTAGCAAAATCTTCAATATCAGTAAATTTATTAGATGTACTATCTGTGCAAATATTTACTTGAGCGTAACGCTGCGCTTCAGCAATTGCTTTAACTGACCAATGGCCAGTATTGGCATAATTCACATTAGTCTTGCCACGCAATAAATTGATCGGCACCATAGAGAATTGAGCCGAAGCACCACCTTGTAAAAACAATACTTTGTAATTACTCGGAATATTCATTAGATCGCGCAAGTCTTGTTCGGCTTTTTGTGCCATTTGCATAAAATCAACACTACGATGAGAGATCTCCATTACCGATGCTTTGGCATTGCCATACTCAACCAACTCTGCTTGAATTTGACTAAGCACTTGCTTGGGTAGCATAGCTGGACCTGCACTAAAATTATAGATTTCGCTCATTAACAATATTCCTGGGAAAATTTCAATTTATTTTACGTTAATATCGTTCAAATTTTTACTTGAAACGCACTTAGCGATATTCGCAAATTCCTTTATATAGATAAGCTCTTTGTCTCCTGCACGAACCGCCAAATATAATGTACGCCATACGCCATTCTTACCCAAGGGGATTAAACTGACTTTAGTCTTTTGTTCGTCAGTTAACGCCCACTGTGGCATTGTAACAATACCCTGGTTGTTTAACACCAATTGCATCATCATTAAAGGCAGCTCAACCTTGCGCGTCGTTTTAGGATTGACCTTAGCAGGTTTTAAGAAATAATTAAACACATCAAGTCGATCGTGGCTCACTGGATACGTCAGCAAGGTTTGATCTTTAATATCACCAGGGGTTAAATAGGGTTTTTTAGCAAGTGCACTATCTAGTGACATAACCATTAACATCTGATAATCAAATAATGGAAAGTATTCAAATTGCTTATCATCAAGAGGATCAGACGTGACCACCATATCCACATCATAGTTTTTTAACGCCTCCATCGGCTCAAAACTAAAAGCTAAAGATAAGTCAAAATCCACCTTAGGTTGTTTTTCTCTAAATACATCTAAAGTAGGAATTAACCAATCAAAACAACTGTGACACTCAATAGCAATATTAAGTCGCCCACCCTCAGGATGAATAAGCTGCTTTTCAGTCATCTCAATACGAGGCAATACATCATTTGCAAGTTCTAATAATTTCTTACCTTGTGGTGTTAATTTAAAAGGGTCTGAATGGCGAACAAAAATTGAGCCATCTAATAAATCTTCTAATTTTTTAATCTGATGCGATAGTGCAGACTGAGTAATAAACAAACTGTCAGCCGCCCCAGATACATTACCTTGTTTATTTAAAGCTTGAATTAATTTTAAGTGCGAAATTTCAATCATGAGTAAAATTCATAATAAGTATTAATATTATTATATAGACTAATAATTTAAAAACCCTATAATAGGCACAAAGTTTGAATCACTGGAAGTTAGTTAAATTCTAACACTGCCCTCGCAACGGTAAAGTCCGATACATATTTAAACAACGAATTAACAACTACGATGGGTGGTGAGTTAGATTAATGCATATCTGTGCAACATCTACTCGCGCTCGTTAATAATTTAACGGAGCAATCATGAATATTAAAAAACTTTCTTTAGCCGCTGCAGTTTCAGCGCTAACTTTCACTACAGCAACCAATGCGGTATTAGGCCC
>LWDU01040415.1_pt2 | contig 17519 bp, 11 predicted proteins | sample 727161 | NCBI WGS metagenome assembly LWDU01 (sample SAMN04566230, study PRJNA314399) | hydrothermal vent metagenome | isolation source: deep sea hydrothermal plume seawater | place: Mexico: Gulf of California, Guaymas Basin | collected 2004-07-11
CCTGCTCCTGCTCCAAAACTGTAGAGTGTTGGATCTATTTATTCACACAAAGCCGCCAAGACACGAAGTGTTCTTAGACACCGATCATGACTGGCGGATTTTTGCTAACATAGTCTCTGTTGTGTGTTGGAGGTGTCGCCTTTGCGGGCCACTGACTCACGTTCAGCTGGCACTCAGACTCCATCGTCAAGACACGCGTATATGCCCGCCGGTCCCACGCAAAACCAATCTAGCGAACAGCTAGAACGAGCCAAAGAACTGAGCCTGGAAAGGTCTCGGCCCCCAACCTCCGTTCCCGGGTACGAAATCGAACGATTCCTCGGCTCCGGCGCCTATGGTGAGGTATGGGTGGCCACCGACGGTAACACCGGTCGGCGAGTGGCTATCAAGTTCTACACCCATCGAGGTGGCGTTGACTGGTCGCTCTTGTCGCGGGAAGTCGAGAAACTGGTATTTCTCTCCACGGACCGATACGTCGTGCAGTTGTTAGACGTCGGTTGGGACTCGAATCCTCCCTACTACGTGATGGACTATCTGGAACACGGTTCACTGGACGATCACTTACACCGAAGTGACTCCTTTTCATTACCGGAGACGATCGATCTTTTCTACGAGCTTGCCAACGGGCTGCTGCACGCACATGCCAAAGGCGTGTTGCACTGCGATCTTAAGCCGGCCAACGTATTGTTGGACGAAGATGGCAAACCCCGCTTGGCCGATTTCGGTCAGTCGCGGCTGCGCCACGAGCAAACTCCTTCTCTCGGTACCCTTTTCTTCATGGCTCCAGAACAGGCTGATTTGGCAGCCGTGCCCGATGCGAGGTGGGATGTCTACGCGTTGGGAGCGATCGTGTTTTGCGCTCTGACTGGACAGCCACCATACCGGAACGACGAGTCCGTCAAGTTCCTTGACGAGGCAGAGAATCTGACGGAGCGGCTTGAAAGGTATCGGCAAAGACTAGAAGAGTCTCCTCCTGTTCAGGCTCATCGCAAAATACCTGGAATGGACAAGCCTCTGGCGTACATCATTGAACACTGTTTGGCCGTCAACCCGAAGGAGCGTTTTGCCAATATTCAGGAAGTTCTGGACGCACTCGAGCGCCGCGACGCCGGCCGATCGCGTCGCCCTCTCGTACTCCTCGGATTCGTCGGACCGCTCCTGCTGTTGGTGATCATGACGTTTTTCGGCTGGCGGGGCTTTGAACGTGCGACGCGGGATTCCGAGCAAGTTGTCACGCAGCGGGCATTGGACAAGAACCTATTCGCGGCAAAGACCGCGTCTGGTAAGGCAGCCGAGGAGATCTCGCATTACTTTCGCGCCGTGCAGCTGGCCAGTCGCGATGAACAGTTACTGGCTTTGATTGCTGTCGCAACCAGTGACGACTCTCCGATGGCCCCGTATCGCGAACAGTTTTCTGATCCCAACGGAAACGTGTTGCACACCGAACAGCGGAAAGCCTTTCTCGAATTGGAGACGAGAAGACCATTGCAAAAGAAGATCGAGTCACTGGCGGTTGGTACCCCTGGAGCCGCGAGTTGGTTCTTTGCCGATCGGCTCGGCGTCCAATTGGCATCACATTTTGATTCTGGTGCCGTGCAGTCAACCATCGGAAAAAACTTTGCTTGGCGGACCTATTTCCACGGCGGTCCAAACGACTTGGTTGAGCGAAACACCGACGGAGAAGTGGCCGGATACCACAAACCGCAGATGGCCATTCGCACGACTCACATTTCTGCGCCGTTTCAAAGCCGGGCGACCAACCGCTGGAAGGTCGCTGTCTCGGAGCCGGTGTACATCGACGACGAATTTGTCGGAGTCGTCGCGTTGACGGTCGATATCGGTCAGTTCTTGCGATTTGACGAGGGTGGGAAGACGTTTTTCGCGTCGTTGGTGGATGGACGTCCGGGAGATAGTTACGGGATGGTGTTGCAGCACCAGATGTTTGAATCCTGGGTCGACACAAAAACGAGAATCCCGGATACGATGCTGCAAGTTCGAGCGCCTCTGGAGGTTTTCAAAAATCAAAAAGCGATGGTTTATCGTGATCCATTGCGGGATTTGACCAGCCGACAGGAAGGTAACGACTCACCCGGAGTTTTCCTTGCCGCCACCGCTCCCGTGATGGTCCACGATCGTCGCTCGCACAATATGGTGGACACAGGCCTAGTGGTTATCGTGCAGGAGAGTTTTGCCGCCGCCACACTTCCCGTCGAACAGCTCGGCCGACGATTGTTGTTCGAAGGCGGTTTGGCGCTGGCGTTCTTACTCGCCGTTGTGTTGGTGTTATGGGGCGTTGTACTACGGGTGTTGCGCGATCCGGAAAATGATGCGGCTCGGAGAGGTCGATGGCGACTCGAAACATCGCAGTCGTCTCATGACGCCAAGACATTGCCAGCGGGTTCAGCCCGGGATCGCGGGAGGAAAAAAGAGTAGAATGCTTGCAACTTTCAAGGTGAGCTCTTTTTTCTGGGCAAAACACATGACGGAGTATCTAATTCAATGCCCGACCTAATCGCACAAGGAAGCGATTCGACGCAACGATGGAGTCGGACCCTTGTTGAGGGAGTACTTCATGTTGTCGGTCGCGACGATTCGTCTTGGTGCGTCGATTGGGATAACTTCATTTCACGTCGTCATGTTGAAGTCAGTTGCCAGGAAGGCCGGCTCCACGTGCAAAAGCTGGCCGGCGCCACCAATCCGGTGTTTTTTCGGGGGCGACCTTGCGACCAATTCACGCTGTCGACTGGAGAACATTTTGTCATCGGCAATACGGCTTTCTATTGGTCGGAAGGTGGCAGCGTCATTTCGATACGTGGAACTCCCGCAGTCACCGAGAAGATGTTCCCACTGGCCGAACTGCAACGAGTTCGATTCGGCAATGCAGATCAGAGAATCGACGCATTGAGTCGTCTGCCGGAAATCGTTGCCGGTGTTTCCAGTGACACCGAGTTATTTGTGCGTTTGGTGAATGTGATCTTAGCCTCGGTACCTGAGTCGGCGGATGTGGCGGTCGTGTCTACAGAGTTGCCAGATCAGATAAAAGTGTTGCACTGGGATCGACGTCGAACCGACGGCTCCAGGTTTTCCGCCAGCGAGCGACTGATCCGAAAAGCCGTTGAGAGTTCGGAGAGTGTAGTGCACATTTGGGAAGCAACGCCCCGCGACAGCGACTTCACGCAAGCGGACAACATGGACTGGGCGTATTGTGTTCCATTGAGAGGCGACGCTTGTACAGGGTGGGCAATCTATGTGGCTGGGTGTTTTTCTAACCCGACTGCGGCCGGTGATCCACAGTCGCTTCGCGACGATGTCAAGTTCACGGAACTCTGCGCCGCCACACTGCAGCATCATCATGAAATTCGTCAACTAGAACGTCGACAGTCGAGTCTTCGACCGTTCTTCTCACCAGTTGTCCTCGATGCTCTAGCTCAACATGATCCCAAGGAACTTTTGGAGCCTAAAGAATCAAATGTCACCGTATTGTTCTGTGATCTGCGGGGCTTCTCGCGAAGTTCCGAGCGGTCTGCCGATGATCTCATGGAATTGCTGAATCGTGTCAGTCAGGCGCTGGGCATCATGACGCATCACATCTTGGATGAAGGCGGAGTTGTCGGCGATTTTCACGGCGACGCGGCAATGGGTTTTTGGGGATGGCCGATTCCAACCGATGCCGATGTTCTCCGCGCTTGTCGCGCCGCATTGGCCATCCGGGCCACCTTCGCCACTGCTGGACAGGAAAGCGACGCGCTTACCGGCTTCAAAGCTGGTATTGGAATCGCGACAGGCCTCGCTGTCGCGGGTGGCATCGGCTCCGTTGACCAGATCAAGGTCACGGTTTTTGGACCCGTCGTGAATTTGGCGTCGCGATTGGAATCCCTGACTCGCCAATTGCGGGCGGACGTGTTAATCGATGAATCGACCGCAGATTGGATTCGAAACAACGTCTCCTCTGACGTGGCCCGCTTGCGACGAGTAGCTCGAGTGCGGCCATTTGGGATCACTCAAGCACAGGATATCTACGAGTTATTGCCGCCTTACGACCAAGACTCGAGTTTGAGTGATGACGATATCGCCGTTTATGAATCAGCCGTAACGGCACTCATCGATGGACGCTGGGACGAGGCCTTCGCCGCCCTACACCAAGTCCCCGCAGTCGATCGCGTTAAGGATTTCTTGACGGTCTACATCGCGCAACACAATCGCACGCCACCGCCAAACTGGGATGGTGTCATCGCGATGGAACGCAAGTAATGTGTGCCACACATTGGCACACATTCGTTCGACACGAAAAAAGAGGCCGGCGCTCGCACGCCGGCCTCTTAAAATAACAACGTAGTGCCTTTGCTATTTCAGCGAAATCGCGTAGAGCCGAGAGCGATCGGTCACGTACATGATATTACCGACGATCGTCGCTGTACTATAGATCGACGAGTTGAAGATAACCTCTCGCACCAACGGCAGATCTTTCTCGGCCTTGTAGATTGCCAGATCACCGTCCTCGTCACCCAACAAGAGGTGTCCGTTAACAACCAGCGGAGAACCCCAAATGCCCGCCAGTACATCGACCTCGGCCAAGCGAGTACCGGTCTTGTTGTCCACGGCATGCAGGCGTCCACTAAGGTCTGCCGCATAGACGATCCCGTTGGACACTGCGACGGTCGACAAGGTACGGCGGAAAATGTCTGAACCCTCTCTGCCGGTTTGACTGCCGTCTTCATCCTCACCACCGTAGTGCCAGATCATGCCGGAATCCGGGTTGGGCTCGCCCTCGCCGTCTCCATCTTCATCGAGCGTGGCAGAGACATCACCAGTTTTGGTTGCGTCGATCCGGTACAGATGCCCAACGCCTTCTCCGTGCTCCGGGTCCTGGCCAACCGCCAGATAGACGCTGTTATCGTAGAACACGGGAGTGGCAATGATCGCGTTCCGGCTTCCTGCACCACCTAATTCCCAGACCGAGTCCTTGGGGTTCAAATCAAATTTCCAAACATGGTCGCCCGTTTCGCAGTCCATTGCGTACAGCCAACCGTCACCACCCGGGAAGTAGACTTGGGCCTTGCCGTTGACAATTCCGATCGCCGCAGACCCCCACTGGCCATGTAGCACATTGTCGAATGGCGTGTTGTCCGCCCATTCGACCTCACCCGTGTTCTTATTTATCGCCATGAACGACGGCGACCGTGGAGACGGTACTTCCAAGTGCGCTTCATCAACTCCGTTGGATGTGAGGATGTAGATCAAGTCGCCATAAATAACGGGTGAACTGGTCGCCAGATTATGAGGGAACACACCGTATTCTTCGATCATGTCCAATGACCAGACGATATCGGCGTCCATCTCTTCGGCATCCACTTCGTCTTGGTAAACACCGTCGTTTTCGCCGTCGTGAAAGCCCTTCAAGTCGACGCACATCAATTCACAACGATTCGTGACAACATAGGCTCGGTCCCCATCAATGGCAGGAGAAGAGCAAATGCCCTGAAGTGGCCAGTCATTGACGCGCCCTGAGGCGAGCTTTTCCCGGGTCAACTGCCAGAGCATTTTTCCGTCCATATCGAAACAGAGCACCACTCCACGATCACCTTGATGCTTCGGGCGATGCCCGGCACCGTTGTTCGTGCCGACCAGGATGACGCCGCTTCCCACCACCGGGTTTCCATACGTCTGCGAACCGAGTTGGGCTTGGAAGATGATTCCACGCCCCGGTTCGTCATCGAGAGGTGGTACGAAATCAGCAAAGTTCAATCCGGTCGCCAGGCTGATCATGTTCCGATTCATCGTGCCGCCCCACATGGGCCACTCCGATGGACCTAGATTTACCGTGCGGGGCGATTCGGCCGTTTCCGGTTGTACGGGAATTCCCGCTGATCCAAAGGGGTAGTTCACTGCAGAACTCGCCTTTTCAACTTTCTTCGGCTCGTCTTTCTTCGTCGTTTTTTTCTCTTCGCCGCCATTTTTATCATGACCGTTTTCATCGTGATCGTGACCGTCGTGATCGTGACCGTCGTGATCGTGATCACCTTCATCCTGCGCGACTGTCGTGTCATCAGGGCCTTTGGTTCGACAGCCAGTGAGCATCAGCGTCGCTGCGACCGCCAGAGTCCCATGGGCCAATAGTCGTAGTGTTTGTTTCATTGATACTAATCCTTCGAGACAATAACGTTGTCGTAGTAAGATTCTGCAAGTGAGTACAGGTAAAGGCCAGGGCTGCCCTGGAGATTGGGGTGTGGATCTTCGGCTTCGATGGTCCAAGCTTCGGGCTCATCTTCATCCCGTGGCCAGACCTTGCCACGCACCATCCCTACCCCGTCCGCGATGTCGACTCGCAATTTCATGCGATACCAAACGTTCGGTTTCACATCGAATCGGATTTCTTTTGCCATGCGAAGGTGGGGTGCCCAGCTTTGAATGGCCACCTTCGCGTTGTTTCCCTTCACAATCAAGTTGTATCGATTCACCGTGACGCCGGCGCTCGATATTCGAAACTTCTTTTCAACCATATAGGCGTCCGCTTGTACCGTGTAGTCGGTCATGTCGGAGGGACCGAGCCAGATGTAGTTCGATGGCCTGCCCCTTCCACCCGTATTCCGCATCACAGTATTGCCTTCAAACTCCTTGGGGAACAGTTTGGTGAAGGCGCGAATCCAAGTGAGGGGAACTTGATTTTCCTTGTAGTCGTCGAACTCGTACGACCAGGGCAGGGGAGAGAAAACACGGACACGTGCCTTTATTTCCACGTCGCCCACCTTCGCTGTAACGTAGCCGGCCTGCGTTGCCGCGTCGGCCGGTGCAATAATCCTGTTTCCCTGGACCGTCAAATTGCTCAGGCCCTCGCCCAGAGCCACGTCGACAAACTTCGTTTCGATATGACGGCCATTTTTGTCGTAGGTGCGAACACGATACCCCACGTCGTCGTTAGGCATTAAGGCGATCTCAGCCGGGATCAAATGCGCCAAAGCCACTTCACTGGTGGCTTCCGGTTCACCCGTTAGCTCAAACGCTGCCTCTTGGTCACCGGCTGGCAGATCTGCTTTTCCGACACAGATCGTGCGATCACGAGTGACGAAGTAGATGCGGCCATTGGAAACTGCTGGAGACGCGTAGATTTCGTCCATTCCCTTGGCGACGGTTGCTTTCAAACTAACTCGAGAAAGCTCTTCAACTCCCTTTCGGCTCGGCTTCAATATGTGAATGTTGCCGTTGACTTCCATCACGTAAATCTTGCCATCGGCCCAGATTGGCGATCCCTTGCCTACCGTTCCCAACGAATAATTCCAGAGTTCAAACCCGGTCTTGGAATCGTACGCATAGAGTTTTCCGGTGTCGGCCACGACATACAGAATCCCGTCCTTGATCAGCAAGCCGGTGTAACCAGCTTTGACGCCATCGTTACGCCACACACTGTGTGAATCGGTGATGTCACCGCGTCCTGTGGCATCGATGCACTGGATTCGCCCGAATTCGTTGGTATCGATGTTGTCTTCACCATGTGAAATGAAGACATGATTCCCCTCGACGACGGCCGAAGAGTTCAGTCCGCGTTGCGACATGCGGAAGGTCCACAATTTTTCACCAGTTCGAGCATGTATGGCGTGAATCGCGCCATCCGAATTTCCGCCAATCAACATGCGTACACCGTCGATGACGGCGACCATCGGCACAGAATAGTTTGTGTCTCGCGGTGCACCGCCGGGAGCCGATTTCCAAATCAAATCGCCCGTCTTCTTATCGAATGCATAATAGGTCTGTTTGGGCGGTGGTGTTTTTTCGGCGCCCCAATTCATCTTCAAGAAACTGACGATCACTCGGTCTTCGTCAATAATTGGAGATTGCGTGCGTCCGCCGTAACCGGAGATCTTTCCAAAGTCTTCGAACAATGAGTATTGCCAGAGTCGGTCGCCATCTTCCGAATAGCAAATGAACATCCCACTGACCGAATGGCAATACACGTTGCCGGTTTCCGGATCGGCACACATGGCTGCCCAACCGACACGTGGCGCCGGAATGTCTGTCTGAAATACGTTGAATTCGTCTTGCCACTTCACTTCACCAGTTGCCGCATCCCAGCAGACCACCTGTTCGCGGAGATGGATTTTCTCCGGACCGACAAGCGGGTGACGTGTGCGACAGTTCAAGTACACTTTTCCGCGGCTTACAATCGGAGTCGCTCGGCCGCCGATCTCGGATGTCCAAACAACGTTCTGCTTGTCTTCCAGCGACCAGGTATCGATCAAGTTCGTCTCGCGACTAATGCCGTTGTGTTCCGGCCCCCGCCAGCTGGTCCAATCAGCAGCAGATAACAGACTTCCGGTCACCAGCCAGAGGCTCGTGATGATCAAAGGGCGAATATGTCGTTTCATTCGGTCGATTCCTCTTTGTGACAGACGTGCAACGGGGGAGCCGATTGTTATAGAGTTCCCAAACCGAACAGTTTACGCCAACGGACCAATTGAGGAAACAAGCGCTAGAGCCAAGTATTTTCCGCAAGGTCGGCAAAACGTCGGTCGGATAGCTGGTGGGGCCCTCTCTTTGGGGAAAGAGAGGGTAGTGGGAGGGACATCATCTTCCCCGTATTCTATATTCCGCTGCACCCCATTTTCCAGTACCTAGGTCGGGGGACGGCGAGACTTTATTGGAGACAATGTAGTACGAGCCCGCCCCCTGGAGGCGCGTCACCACAGGTCTGGAAATCGACCCGCACCAATTACTTGAGACCACAACAGATGATCATGCCCAAAAAGCTGGAACGCATCGACAATGAACTGGGCCAAGTTCTGTTGATCGAGTGGACCGATGACGTGACCACGAGCTGTTCGGTCCGGCGAATTCAGGAAAACTGTCCGTGCGCTAATTGTGGCGAAAAAAAGGGCGCGGGCAGTAAAGAACCGGTGCTATTGCCGATTGTCGACTCCGGTGAACTCGCTCCGCTCGAGATCGTCACCATGCGACCGGCAGGCAATTACGCTTACGCGATGACGTTTAGCACCGGTTGCAATCAGGGGATCTACAACTTTGACCTCCTGCGACAATTGGGTGACGTCCAGTGAGCCGAACCCGCAAGCGGCGGGTCTTGTTTTCGTGTGGTATTGAAAAGACCCGAGGCTAGTGCCTTTGGCTCATGATAGAAGTGCCAGCCTTCCTATCGTATACTGGAAGTCCATCCTTCCACTGCCGGAACGACGCCATTGTTGCCGGTTTGTCTTTCAAGTCTCAAGAGTCGAACATGCCTTCTCTGCGTGGCCAATTCCCACAGTCCCGACCCCGCCGCAATCGACTTGCTGCCTGGACTCGTCGCTTGGTGCAAGAAAACTCGCTCACGCCGAACGACTTGATTTGGCCGATCTTTGTTCAAGAGGGCTCGGATGACGCGACCGACATTTCGTCGATGCCCGCTGTTCAGCGCCTGACGATCGATCGGTTGGAACCCGCGATTTGCGAAGCGGCCGACTTAGGTATTCCCGCAGTTGCTCTCTTTCCAGTCACGCCCGATGAGTTGAAGACGGAAGATGCCCGTGAGGCGATAAACCCGAACAACCTCGTCTGCCGCGCAGTCCGGCAGATCAAAACGACCTGCCCTGATATCGGTGTCATTTGCGATGTGGCCCTTGATCCGTATTCAAGTCATGGCCAAGACGGTCTGGTAGAGAACGGTTACGTTGTTAACGACGCGACCGTTGAGGTGTTGTGTGGCCAAGCTATCGTTCAAGCCGATGCGGGTTGTGACGTGATCGCGCCTTCAGACATGATGGACGGACGCATCGGTCGCATCCGCGCAGCCCTGGACAATGCTGGACATACAAACGTCTTAATACTCTCGTACGCGGCCAAATATGCCTCAGCCTTCTACGGACCTTTCCGTGACGCAGTTGGTTCCGCAGGGAATCTAGGTGGCGGTGACAAGAAGTCCTACCAAATGGACCCTGCCAACACGGAAGAAGCACTTCGAGAAGTGGCGATGGATCTGGATGAAGGCGCCGACATGGTCATGGTCAAACCGGGGATGCCATACCTGGACATCGTGCGGCGAGTGAAAGAGACGTTTCGTCGCCCGACGATGGTCTACCAGGTTAGCGGTGAATACGCCATGTTGACCGCGGCCATTCAGAATGGTTGGCTCGACCGCAAGTCGGCCGTCTTGGAAAGCCTGCTCGCTTTCAAACGAGCCGGTGCCGATGCGATCTTGACCTACTTCGCTGTCGAAGCCGCCAGGTGGTTGTCTGAGAATAAATAAAGAGGCCGTTTCTACGGCCCGTTTTGACCGCGTTAGCGGTCAAAGCATGTAGCCGTGGGTGTAAGCCCACGGAATTCGATCCGCAAGCGCCACAAATTACAAAGCTACAAGAGCTTTACAGTCGTCGGAGAGTTTTTCCGAGAAGCAAGTGGGCAGGAAGTGGCTTTGCTTTGCCGCATGGATTTCCAACAGCAATTCTCGCAAGTTGTCGGCGGCAATGTTCACAGACCAACGTGTCTCGGCCAATTCTCGGCTGACCCGTCCGAATTGTCGGCGGCGTCGTGGGTTCGAACACAGCTCGATCCATGCATTGGCAGCCGACTCGAACGACGTGTCGAACCTCAATCCGTTGATCTCATTGATGACCAAGTCATCGGCGTAGGAGTTGAACGACAGGCAGACTGGCAACCCGCACGCCATGGCCTGCAACACTTCGACTCGCGAGTTCCTGTCTGCACGTTCGACGACGTAAACGTCCAACATAGACATCGCCACGTTGTCGTCGCCACGATCAGGACGGACGATCACTTTGCCGTCCAGATGCTCCTGAGAAATCCGTTGCACGACTGCGGCGATTTCGTTCTTGCCCAGTCCCAAGATCGCCATCCGCCAGTCGTTCGATTGCGCGACGGCCCGTTTCGAAGTGGCGAGGATTCGGTCGATTGTTTCGGTGTCAAGCGACTTTGCGACCAGTCCACAGACCGTATTGGAGTGGTCGAAGCCCATGTCCTGACGCAATTGCCACCGCTGACCGGGAAAGGGTCGGAAGAAGTCGGTATCAACGCCGACGGTCAGTGATTGCACGCGCGATGCTGGAATTGACGACTGACATGCCAGGTCCTGAGCTACTTGAGGCGATTCGCAAATGAAGCAATCCGTCCCGGACACTAGTATTTTCTGTAGATCTCCATCCCATTTCACTTTCGCGTCACAATATGCAAAGCTTGCTACAACTAGTAGATCGCTCTTCTGGGCACCCAGGCTTTCCCAAAACGTCTCATTGTCTCCGCCCATCGTCACCAGGGCGTCGAATTCACCATCGGCAAGCAGAGTGGGCAGATACTTGCGGGCGTCCGGGTCGTTCTTTTCCGTCAGGATTCGTGAATGCAGCGGGAAATCGTGTAGGCACTCCGTTGCATCCGCTGACAGATCATTGAGCGCTGCGACTTCGACAGAGAAGTGCTCGTTGGCGGTCCGCCGAATGAGTTCAAACCACTCTTTTCCCAACACCTCATCATCGGATGAGCCAATCAGGAACAAGCAACGGATCAAATCGGACGTTTTGAAATGTGTGTGGTGGATCATCGTTGTTCTCAGCAAGGGTGCACGTTCCAAATGAAATGTCGGTTACGCCCTTAGGTTTGCAAAGAGAAAAGGGAGTTGTCGGCGTGTCATTCCGGCGGGGAAAACGTACAATCGCTACATTCGCGCAGGTGCCACTCATTTTCGTCAATTCCCTGCCGATGTTCGAAAGGAGATTTATGGCCGGTGTCGTTCGATTGGTTGTCACTGTTGATGGGCTCTCTCCGCAGTTCCTCGGTCCCTACGGTGGGTCGTGGGTTAGCACACCCAGCATCAATCAACTGGCTGGGCATGGCTGCGTCTTCGAGCATGCGTTCTGCGAATCGCTCGATCCTCAACAATCGATCCGCGATCTATGGAAAGCCGAACCCTCTCTGTTCGAGCAATACGCCGCTGCCGGGTATGAAACCGTCCTGGTTCACGATGACGATTCTTGGCTCAGTGAAATGAATGGGGCCGCGCAACTGGTTGGTGTCGAGGTGCCCGACGAAATCGAAGCGGGCGATTCGATAGCGGACACTCGCATGGCGGCTCTGGTTGGCGCTGCACTTGAGCAGTTGGACAAGGTGAATTCGAACACCTTCATCTGGGTCCATTCGCAAGGCATGCTCGGCCCGTGGGACGCGCCGTCTGAATTCATCTCGAATATTCTGGATGAAGAAGACCCCGTGCCTCCCCGTTACGAACACCCACCCGGACATTCGATTGGAAAGGACGATGATCCTGACTTGCTTTTGGGAATTCGCCAGTCCTACGCCGCGCAAATCGAGGTTCTGGACACCTGTTTAGAAGCCCTGTTTGACCACCCTCGACTAAAGCACGAATCATCTGACATCTTCCTTATTGGCCTGCGTGGGTATCCGCTCGGGGAACATGCGCACGTCGGGCTCCAAGATGCCCCTTTGTTTGGTGAGTCATTTCACGTACCGGTTATCGTCCGCAGCAATCTCGTTTCACGGCAAAGATGGGATGGACTCACGCTGCTTGCAGACCTTCGTTGTTTTCTCGCGCCACCGAACGACTCCGATTTGCAATGGCCGAACCGTCGACACCTGATCGTAAAGCAGAACGATGAAGTTACGCTGAGAACTCAGGAGTGGCTGTTGCGACGGTGCGGAGAGGCAAACGAGCTGTACGCCAAACCTGATGATCGATTTGAGTTCAATGATGTCGCGGACATCATGACCGAGGTTGTCGACGATTTGGTCCGTCAGACGATGTAGAGACAAGTCGACGTGCTGGCGGACGAATTCGGCGACGGTACGCTGATAATCACGTCGCCGGTTTGGCGGACGGCGCGGCGTCTCTGGCCGGTGGATTTTTACGAAGAAGTTTCAGTAGGTCCTGATTTTCCAGCGTAAGCCGACAGTGCAGGGTCTGCCAAAGCCAGATCTTGCCTCCTCGGCCGGCCGCGGCGATCCATTTTCCGTCGGGCGAGAAGGCAACAGCGTGCAATTCGTCACCGTCGCCGACCAGAGAAAGCGACGTGATAGTTTCGCCCGGCAGCGTAAAATCCCAAAAGAAAGCGTGCCCGTCCCAACTCGCACTGAGAGCGATGGTCCCCGTCGCGTCCTACCAGAAAACGCCATCGCCTCGACAGTCTCGGCTGATCAGCCAGCAATCCCAATTGAATATTCGCGCGACGGCGCAATTGAATCCCGAGCTACGGATACCGTTTAAACCAGGCCAACACGTTGGCCACCTTGGCGATCAACTGACTGGGCCGGGATGTGATTTTGTGTGATGCCCCCGGAATACGAACCATCGCCGTGTCGATGTTCCGCATCTTTAAAGCGCCGTAGAATTGCTCCGACTCGGAAAGCGGGGTTCGCAAATCGTCTGTCCCAGTCAACAACATCGTCGGCGTCGTGACGTTGTCCACGAGGGAGATCGGCGAGAATTTCATGTAGGCTTCCGGGTTTTCCCACGGTGATCCTGGATAGCGGTAGTTGTGATACGAGTAGTAGTTGTCAGCCATCAGAACTTTGCTGTACCAGTTGATGACCGGTTTCGCGGCCACCGCGGCTCTGTTTTCAACAATGTTGGATGCATCTGCGTCCTCGAAGTACGTGTGCGATGAATGCAATCGCCAATCCTCAGCCACGCGGCGAGGATCTCTCGAATACAACAGTCTAATATGAATGCCGTCGCGAAGCTTCTGTTTGACTTCGGCGGCTGGAGCACGTGCAGCTTCTCTGGAAATGCACTTGCGCCAGCCTTAAGTATTTGAACTTTCTCTCTGCGAGTTCCGCTACTTACAAACTAAGATTAATGGACCGAGAGGGTCACGGCGGATTCGGTGTAACGGATGGTGAAACGGGTACCATCGGTGGCGACACTTTCACTACCGGGGTTGGAGAACGTGCCGATGATTCTGTTAGCGGTCAGGACCGTGTAGGTCTGGCCGGGCGTGGGTTGGAATCCTTTGCCCGTCGTGACGATCAGGGTGCCAGAGAGAGTGGCGTCGCCTGTAACCAGAAATGACGGTTGCTTGTTACCGTTGAGAGAGAGATTCAGGGTGGCACGAGCGGATTGATGGTAGTCGGCGCTGATCTTGAATCTAGGTTGATGATTGTCCCTGACGACGATCACGCCATTGTTGTAGACCGTGCTGTCGATCGAACCGCTGCCGTTGAGAGTTCCGCCGGCATGAATGTCGATCCAGTGAAGTGAGGAGACCGTTCCCGCGTCGACGGTTAGCGTGGCGTTCGATGCGACCCGGATTTCGTTGCGACCTGTGAGACGAGTGCCGCGACCGAGCAGGAGGAACTGTTCGGCATTTTTCTCTTGGTTGCCTCGGATCTCGAGGCCCAAAACTTCCAGATCGGCGTCGGCGCGGGCGGTGTTGGACTGGGCGCCCGAGTTTTCGATCCGCGCGGTCCATGAGCGCTGAGGCGCGCCATTGTCGGTCATGTACGTGATGCCTGCGTTGGCGTAGACGTAGTCGGACCAGTTGTCTGGATCAGAAGTGTTCCCACCGTTTTTGCCTATCCAGTGGTGATAGGTGTTGGCGAAGCCTTGAGGTTCCGCGACGCGTTCGCCAAGCAGGATTCCCTCGAGCTCCTTGACGAGTTTCGGGTGGGCCGCAGCGATGTCGTTTTCTTCGGCGTGATCGGCTTCGAGATTGTAGAGTTCGAGAGTGAAAGATTTGCCGCGAGATTTCCCGGAGCGGACCAGTTTGTATTCACCACGGATGATGGACTGGCCGTTGCCCGCTTCGTGGATGATGAATTCACGCTTTCTCTGATGGCCGCTGCCGCGGAGCGTGGCAGCGATGGACACGCCATCGATGCCAAGTGGAGTCGACGCACCGGCTAGCTCGCAGAAAGTCGGCAGCAAGTCAGTGACGTCGACAATCATGTTACTGTTGCTGCCTGCTTTGAGCGCGGAAGCGGAGTTGATTTTCGCCGGCCAGCGCATGACCAGCGGGACGCGGATGCCGCCTTCTTGGATTTTTCCCTTGCTACCGCGAAGGCCACCATTGGCGTCGAGTTGCAGGTTGTTGTTACCGCTGGGACCGCCGTTGTCGGATTGGAAGATGACGAGCGTATTCTCAGCGATTGAGTCGGCCGTATCGCCGTCGTTGTTAGGGTCTTCGAGCGCGGCAAGGATATTGCCGAAGTGCGCGTCGATGCGGGTGACCATGGCAGCCCACTGCCGCGTTTGATCGGCGAGCGAATCGTAGTGGGGGTCTTGGGCGTAGGCTTGGTCCCAGTTTGGGAGGACAGTGATTTCGCCGAACGGCGCGTGAGGAATTTGGACGGCGAGGAGGCCGAAAAAGGGCTGGCCGGTTTGGTTGTAGTTTTCGCCTTGGGCGCGAACGAAGTCGAGCGCGGCGAAGGCGTAGGCGTCATCACAGTAGGCGGAATCGGGATAGTCGGTCTGGTTTTGCAGCGCCGGCGTGTTTGGATAAGCCTCATTGTTTTGATAGCGAGCCAGTGAATTGGCGACGAGTTGGAGGCCCCCGGTGGCGCTGCTTGGAGCCGGAGCGCTCCACAGGGTCGGCTGGAAAAAGGTGTGGGCGCGAACGTGGTGGAGTTCGGCCAGCACGTGTTGGTAGCCGTGCGACGTGGGAAGAGTTTGCACGTTGTCGATGACCGGATCGTTCTGGTCGGCTGAACCTCCATATCCCCATTTGCCCCAGTAACCCGTTACGTATCCGGCGGTCGAGAGCGCGTCGCCCATCAAAATATCGTCGGCGCGCATCGCCTTTTTGGCGTTATCGCGATCATTGCGATCGGCGAATGTGTGGCCCTGGTGGAATCCGGATTGCTGCGAAGAGCGGGCGGGCGAACAGACGTGGCATCCGTAGCCGCGAGTGAAGTTAATGCCTTGACGGGCGAGTCGATCGAGGTTGGGCGTGCGTACATAAGGTAAGTTTTTGGCTTTGCGTGCAGCTTGGCCGTTAGGGCCGATGGAGCCCCAGCCCATGTCGTCGACATAGAAGTAGAGGATGTTGGGCCGTTGCGTTTCAGTGGCAGTGAACGTTGTGTTGAGACTGAAACAAGTGCTGGCTGCAAGGACCAGGGCGAGAGGGACGAGAAGGATTTTCATATTATTTCTTTGCAGAAAATGAGGGTTCCTCATATCTATTTTATCCGAAAAATATTCGAGCTGACCACTTCCAGCAACAGGTCCTGCATCCCATATCCTTTAGACTTAACAACATCAACGATACGGTTGATCTCTGTATTATCCATGGGTTCCATGGTCCGCCCTGCCGCATAGGTGAGTAGTTTACTGGCCAGGCATCGTGTAAACGGGTCCTTTTTCAGGAGAAGTATCTTTTTAAAACCCAAAATATCCTCATAAGACTCACCACTATGAAATGTGCCGGAGGCATTCACCATGGGGGATGAAAATTTCCTATTCTTCTCTTCCCTCTTTATTGGATCCAAGGTGTGATCATATCGGGACCGCCACTGACCAATGGCATCGTAATTTTCCAGGGCCCATCCGGCAGGATCGATCTTGCGATGGCATTCACTACAGGTTTTGACGTCCCGGTGTTTCTCCAGTTGGTCCCGAATCGTCACCGTTCCCCGTGTGTCCGGTTCCACCGCCGGAATATTGGCAGGTGGAGGAGCGGGGGGTGTGCCAAGAATATTCTCCAGGACCCAAATCCCCCGGACGATGGGTGAAGTATCTACCCCGTTGGCTGTGGCCGTCAGAACAGCCATCTGTCCCAGGAGCCCGCCACGTTTGGGATCTTTCACCGTTATCCGCTTAAACCCATTAAGGGGAAGTTTCCGGTAATCTTTAAGACCATAGAATTTTCCAAGTCCCCGGTTCATATAGGTGAAATCAGAATCGAGAAAGTCCGTCACGGGTCGGTTCTTCAGAACCATCTCAGTAAAAAAGAAGAAGGTTTCCTTCTTCATGGTCTCTTCCAGATTTTCCCGGTAATAAATCAACGCCTGTTGTCTGTCCGGCCGCAGGGTTCCGATATTGTCCAGATGGAGCCAATCCTCGGGAAACCCTTCAAAAAAGGAAAGGGCCCGTTTATCCCTGATCATTCTTTTCGCCTGCTCCTTTAAAACGGCAGATGAATTTAATTGGCCATTCTCAGCCATCTGAAGCAACTTGGCATCGGGCATGGAAGACCAAAGGAAATAGGACAGCCGATTCGCCAGGGCCACCTGGGACAATTCACCTTCGTTTTCATTGAAGTAGAGGAATTTAGGAGAACATAAAATGGCTGTGATACCCATACGAATCAGTGAACGATTATCCATCCCCGCCTTCTTCTCCCGGTCCATGGCGGCAAAGACGGGTTCTAGATCCCCTACTTCATACATTCCCCGGTAGGCTTGTTTGGCAAAGGTCTTCAGCACCTGTTTTGGATCCGCTTCTTCGGGGGCCTTGGTCCCCATGAGGTTCTTATAGGCAGGGGTCGGCCACTCTTCAAATAGGGGACCTTCCACTTTCATCTCATATAAGCGAAGAACGGGGCCCATCTTGTTATAGACTTCCTGGAAAATTTTTT
>LWDU01043431.1_pt1 | contig 17514 bp, 19 predicted proteins | sample 727161 | NCBI WGS metagenome assembly LWDU01 (sample SAMN04566230, study PRJNA314399) | hydrothermal vent metagenome | isolation source: deep sea hydrothermal plume seawater | place: Mexico: Gulf of California, Guaymas Basin | collected 2004-07-11
AGGTCGTAATTGATAATCCCTCAACTATTAAAAATGGAATAATGAGAAGTGAGGCCCAAAAAGCGGAAACTTTTCCAAAATGATGGTGCCAAAAATGGGGAGCCACCAAAGGAAACCCTGCTATTGACAGTAATATTCCTGCAAATGGAATCACCCATAAGATAGAAAGATCCGCCCCATTCAAATGGGGGGCAGCACCATGAACGCCGCCAGAAGCAAAAGCAAAACCAGTGGCCATAAACAAAGTGAGAATTGTTTTTTGTATTATATTTTTCAATTTGATTAATTATATCAGTAGTTCAACAAGCATGGAAATTAAACGGTTCAGAATTTTCATCCTAATTATTGATTTAATCCCCCAATTCAATTTTCTCCTTAAATTCTCTCATGCAATTTTTTCTCGCAATCCTTGTTATCGGTATTGCCATTCTCGGTATGTCTATTGGCGTTATTTTTAACCGAAAGCCTTTGCAGGGCTCTTGCGGCGGTGTAGCCAGTGATTGTGTTTGTCTGCGTGGGGGCATCTGTGATGATCCATCCCAACAACCAGAGGTTCAGTCATGAATGAGCACACCAAATATGAAAAAGTCCGGCGGCGGATGAAAAATAAAATCAGGAGGTAAAGTTTGCCGCTTCAGCTGTGATTTCCAAAAGGAAACCCGGTGTAATTCCGAGTATGATCATCATTGCCGCCATTATCCATATTAAGCCGATTACAATTATATTAAAAGACGATATCAAAGCATTTTCTTCCTCTTTCATATACATATTGATCACCAATCGAAGATAATAATAGACTGAAATCAATGTATTTAGAACGGCAATTACCACAAGCCATATATAGCCTTCCGCAATCGCCGCAGAAAAAAGACCATACTTGGCCACAAACCCGGCTGTTGGCGGAAATCCGGCCAAGGATATCATAAATATAGTCATAGCAGCAGCCAGCCAGGGATACCGTAGCCCTAATCCACGGTAATCCTTGAACTTTAATCCATTTTCTTCTCCCTCCACCGCTGAAACAATTGCGAAAGAACCCAGATTGATCACTGAGTAGGTAACCAGGTAAAAGAGAACTGCTGAAATACTGCTTACATTGAGTACTAATATTCCCATGACCAAAAATCCAGCATGGGAAATACTGGAAAAAGCCAGCATCCGCTTCACATTGGATTGAACCAGTGCGGTTACGTTCCCCACGGTCATGGTTAAAACAGCTAAAAGCCAAAAAATGTCCTGCCATTGATAATGCATATCCGCCAGCGGATTATTGAACAAAATTAACAATGCCCCAAAACCAGCAGCTTTGGGTGCCGTACATAGAAATCCGGTTACTGTAGTGGGTGCTCCCTGATATACATCAGGAGACCACATATGGAAAGGTACCAACGCAACCTTGAATGCAAAACCAATAAGCAATAATCCGATACCCAGTACCAAATAGATTTTAGATAGGATATTATCATTTGCGATCGCCAAAACAATTCCATCATAGTTTGTTGTACCGGTTGCCCCATAGGTAAATGCTGCACCAAATAGAAAAAATCCAGTGGCAAAAGCGCCAAGTAACAAATACTTTAAACCCGATTCATTACTGAGATTATCATGGCGCAGGAATCCAACCAATACGTAAAGTGAGATTGAAAGGAGTTCTAACCCAAGAAAAACGATTACCAAGTCATTGGCACGGGTCATCAACATCATCCCAATAACAGCAAAGAGAATGAGGGCGGGGTATTCTCCCCGGGATTTACTCCCTCTTTTTTCCAAATATCCTTGTGAGAAAATCAATGTAATGAGCCCGATAGAAATATAGAGCATATCAAAAAATAACGAAATTTGATTGAGCTTCAGCATTCCTCCGAAAAGAATCTGATTATTACCGCTGGTAATAAAAGCGGCTGCGGCCGACAAAAGTAACCCGAGCACTGCAACCGATAAAATAATCCTGGGGCGCGAAACACGGGCCATTTCCAGCGTTAAAACGGATAATGCAGTAACAGTCAGAATTGTCTCAGGAACAATTCCGATGAAATCAGCCGTTGTAAAGAATTGACTTAAATCCATTAAATCGACTGGGGAGGATTAACCATAATGTAGATCTTGAAAAAAAATCTTTTTAAGCAGTCTAGACCCATTTAAACAATGCCTTTATGTACTGAGCGATTGATTCGACAGATTCGTTAAAAAGAACACTTTCAGGATGCAAAGCATTATGAAGTTGTTCAAGCAAGTGTTCGACTGAAACATGCATATAACTCAAAAGTAAATCCGGTTGAACGCCGATTAATAATACAAGTAAAACAAGGGGTACAAGTGTTGCAGTTTCTCTCCAATCCAGATCAAAAATTGCGGATTGTGATGCGGAGTTTATTTCATTAAGCACAACCCGGTAATACAACCAAACCATGTAGGTCACGCCCAGGATAACGCCAAGAATCGAAAAAACTGCAATGATCATATTGGCCTTGAATGCACCACTAATGATTAGGAATTCTCCAATAAAAGCATTCATACCCGGAAGACCTATCGCCGCAAGTGTAAATACCGTAAAAAACACTGTAAACACTGGAACAGTTTTTGAAAGTCCACCATAGTCTTCTATCATCCTTGAATGTGTTCTTTCATAAAGCATCCCGATGCAGAGAAAAAGGGCGCCTGTTATAATACCATGATTTATCATTTGGAGGATTCCACCTTCGATACCATTCTGGTTTAAGGTGAAAAGACCAAGCGTCACAAAACCCATATGACTTACACTGGAGTAGGCAATCAGTTTTTTCATATCCTTCTGCATCAAAGTGACATAGGCACCGTAAATAATTGCAGTAACCGATAAAATTAGCAGTGGAATAAAAAGTACCTTCACTGCATAGGGAAACATGGGAAAGGAAAACCTTAAAAAACCATACGCGCCCATTTTCAGCAGCACTCCTGCAAGTATAACGCTTCCGGCTGTAGGCGCTTCTGTATGGGCATCGGGCAGCCAAGTATGAATTGGGAACATGGGCATTTTGACTGCGAATGCTGCAAAAAAGGCCAGGAACAGCCACAATTGAAGTTTTGCGGGATAAATAACTCTGGACAATTCCAATAAATCAAATGTCCTACCGCCAGCGTAGTAAAGGACAATTATTCCCACCAGCATAATCACGCTTCCAGCCAGCATAAATAAGACAAATTTAACTGCTGCATATATTCTGTTCTGACCGCCCCAAATACCTATCAGAAGAAACATGGGTATGAGTGTGAGTTCCCAGAAAAGGTAGAAAAGAAAAATATTCAGTGAGACAAAAATCCCAATCATTGCTGTTTCCATTATCAAAAGTGATATATAAAACGCCTTTATTTTTGTTTGTATTGCCTTCCAGGAAACTGTTACACACAGAATACTTAAAACGGCTACAAGAATTATAAATAAAACACTGATACCATCCACACCGACTTTGTAGTCAATATTCCATGCAGGTATCCATGAATGGATTTCTACAAACTGCATTTTGAAAGTCGTTTTATCAAAATGCTTGTAAATAGGCAATGAAACAATCAATGTAGCAACTGTCGTCCCAAGTGCAAGCCATCTAATAAGTGAATCTCTTCTCATGAAAATTATAATGAGGGCCCCTGCCAGCGGTAGGAATGCACATACCGTCAGTACAGGATAATCAAGATTATTAATGATAATTCCTTCCATCTCTCAACTATTTATGAAAGCACCATCACAAATATAACCAAGGCTATGAATCCTGCTACCATAAGCATGGCATAATGTTGAATCTGACCACTTTGAGTTTTCTGCATTTTCCTGCTCAATGTTAAGGTCAATTGCCCCAGCCCGTTAAAAGCACCATCAACGATTACCGTATCGATTGTTTTAAAAATCTTAGCGACACCCATGATTGGCTTCTGAATGATATATTCATATATCTCACCAATAAATTTGTACTCAAGATTTGCAAGTGGCTTTGTAAACCGCATGAACACTTTTACCCCTTTGCGGGGAAACCAATCTGTATCCACACTAATCGTATCTTTACACCAGAGCTTTTTCAGCAACAGGAAAAAGCCCAGCTGAGTAAAAAGCAATACCTGCAAAGTCTCCCAGGTATGATAAGCTGTATAGGGTTCAAAATGAAGGGGATATGGAAGCAATGCATAAAGTGGTTTATAAAATATTCCAAGCCCTATGCAGAAAAGTGAGCAAATTACCATAGCGAGTTCCATATTCCACGGTGGTTCTTTGGCTTTAATTCCCTGGTCTTTACCAAACCAGATAAAATAGGGAATCTTGAGACCGGTATGGAGAAATGTCCCTGCAGAAGCGAGCATCAGCGCCAAAAAGGCCCAAGTCAAATGCGCTTCTCCGAAAGCAGCAACGGTAATGGATTTACTCACAAAACCGCTGAAAAGTGGAAAGGCCGATATGGAAAGACCACCGATTATTGTATATATCATCGTTCTTGGCATTGTTTTATATAGACCACCGAGTTTCGTCAATTTTGCTGTACCAGTTACATACAAAACAGAACCGGTGCCCATGAATAACAAGGACTTGTAAAGAATATGGCAAAAGGCATGGGCGACAACACCATTAATGGCCATTTGGGTTCCAAGACCAACGCCAGCCACCATATACCCGACCTGGCTGATAATATGATATGCAAGAAGCCTACGGGCGTCATTCTCAAGTACTGCATAAACGACACCGTAGATCGCCATGATTACACCCAGAATAATTAACATTTCGGATCCAGCACTGACCCTAATAAGGGCATAAACGGCAGTTTTCGTCGTGAATGCGCTCATGAAGACAGCACCGGTAACCGTGGCGGCGGGATAAGCATCAGGGAGCCATGCACCTAAGGGAGGGACGGCTGCATTAACAATAAATCCAATTATAATAAGGTATGAAGCCAGGCTTTGAAGGTCAGTTGGCCACCAACCGTGAAAAGGCAAATACTGGATGGATAAATCACCACTTACCGAGTACTGTAATATTATTCCAGCCAACAATATCAGGCCGCCAGCGACATGCCATAAAAGATATCTAAATCCGGAATCAACTGAAGATGGCGACTTTCGAAACCATACCAAGAATACCGAAGAAAAAGCCATCATTTCCCAAAATAGGAATAAAGAGAGAAAATCACCGGCGAATATTACGCCCAGGGATCCCCCAACATAATAAAAGGCAGCAAAATGTTCACCGTCACGCTTTACATGGATAGAATAGATTACCCCTATTATACCCATAATAGTGAATATATAAGCAAAAACTTTACTCAGTTTATCTACTTCTCCAAATGTCAACTTCCAACTGAGAAATTCATATACGCCATAGTTACCAAGGGGCATATTGATTACTGAAATAAAAGCCAAAACCGAAACGGTAAGCATATAGCCCTGCTTCACCTTACCCCTTAAAACTGGAATCAATAATCCGCCCAGAATATAAAATATCGACGGATGAAAAAATTGTATGTTAAAAATTTCACTTATCATAATAATTCTCATCCTGCATAAGGCCGATTCGGCCTATCCATTTGGACACGATAATAATAAGAACACATGCAATAAAACCAAATACAGACCAGAATCCGGGAATTTTATCTCCAAAAAAATGGACTTCATGGCGCGGAATAATTAAATCAAAAACAATGAGTAAAGCTAGAATACCATAAGCAAGTTTTTTAGTTACCTTTGTTTTAATCGTTTCTATCAACTTTAATAATTTCATTTGACCACCATTTCAGCTAATCGCACGATAAAGTCGGGATATAGACCCAATAAGACACTAACTATTGCAGTTAGGGTAAGGGGAATCACCAGAAACGGGTTTTCAATTAATTTTTTTGGCTTGGAATTTGAATCATCATTCTTAAAAAACGCCCTATACAAAATGGGAACAAAATATGCCGCATTCAGAAATGAGCTCACCAATAGCACCGTAAGTACTATTAAACTTTGTCTTTCCAAGGCACCGATAACAAGATACCATTTTGTAATAAAACCAGAAACAGGGGGCACCCCGATCATGCTCAAGGTTGCAATTGCAAAAGCGGCCATTGTCCAGGGCATTTTTTTCCCAATACCGTTTAACTGGCTCACTTCCGTCTTATGGGATGAAACATAAATTGAACCGGCACAGAAAAATAAGGTAATCTTAGAAAAGGCATGATTGGTGATATGGATAATCCCCCCTACCATGGCACTGGGTGTTAGGAGGGCAGCGCCCAAAATAATATAAGAAAGTTGACTGATGGTTGAAAAAGCCAACCGCGCTTTCAAGTTATCTCTGCTGAGGGCAAGAATTGACGATGTAATAATGGTAAACGACGCAAAGGTGATCACAAACACATCCACCCCAATATCTATCATCAGGTCTGCACCAAAGACAAAAAAGATCACGCGAAGAATTGTAAAGACTCCCGTTTTCACTACGGCAACAGCATGAAGCAGTGCACTGACCGGTGTAGGGGCAACCATTGCGGCTGGAAGCCAACTATGAAAAGGCATTATGGCGCTTTTAGCGAATCCAAAAAAGAAAAGCACAAATACTATATACAGCAATCCGGGATTTCCTGATTGAACCACCTCCGGGAATATCCCGTCTTTTGAAAAATCGAGTGTTCCTGTCAAGTTGTAAGTCAGAATTATAGCGGCAACTAAGAAGACCTTTGCAGCCCCCAACAGGTAAATTGCATACTTCCGTCCACCAGCTTTCGCTTCCGGGGTTCCCTTGTGAGCCACAAGCGGATAGGTAATAATCGTCAGAATTTCATAAAACAGAAAAATGGTAAACAGGTTTGCTGAAAATGCGACCCCAATTGTGGCGGAAAGCGCGATAGCAAAACAGGTAAAATATCGAGTCTGAGAGTGCTCATTGGTTGACCGCATATACCCAATTGAATAAAAAGAAGTTGCAATCCAAAGTACCGAAGCACCCAAGGCGAATAAAAGACCGAAAGCATCAACCCTGAAACCAATTTCAATCCCGGGCAGTATTTTGAACAAAGTATAGGAAATTACTTTTTTCTCATAAACAACAGTCGGAATCATGGATAAGACAATCAATAACTTCAAAATTCCGGCAATAATGGACCATGATTCCCTCAAGTTCGGTTTCTTCCCCGTGCTGATAATAATTAAAGCACCTACTGAAGAGACCAGAACTGCAAGTAAGGGTTTTATGGATATTATGGTTTCCATAAGGATTTTTAATACTTCATTAAATTAATTTCATCAATATTCACTGTCTGGCGATTTCGGTAGAGGGCGATAATTATCGCCAATCCCACTGCTACTTCAGCAGCAGCCAGAGTCATCACCAGAAAAACAAAGACTTGACCATCTACACTGTTATAGTAGCGAGAAAAGCCCACCAGGGCCAGATTGACCGCATTCAACATAAGTTCAATGGACATGAAGATGGTAATAGCATTGCGCCGGATTAGAACGCCCAAAACACCAATGGAGAAAATGATCATACTCAGGGCAATAACATGTTCAAGAGGGACAACCATCATATTTTCCTTTTAGCCAAATACACAGTTCCAATTAATGCAACAAGTAATAAAAGTGACGCAACTTCAAAGGGTAATAAATATTTTGAAAAAAGTGATTCCCCTAAGGAATAAATCCCTCCTGCTGAAAATTTTTCACTTGGCTGATGCAAAACATCTGGACCACCAGCCATAATAAGTAGAATTCCAAAAAAGAAAATAACAACTAAAAATATGGATAGAGCACGTTGTAAATACCGGAGGTTTGGTAAGGCCTCTTCCCGGCCTAAGTTGAGCAGCATGATTGCAAATAAAAATAATACCATAATTGCACCGGCATAAATAAATATTTCCAGTACAGCGAGAATATATGCTTCTAAAAGCAGGTACATAACTGCCAAAGAAAAAAAGCACAGCACTAGTGAAATAGCACTGTATACCGCATTCCGGTTTAATACCACAAAAATAGCCGATCCAATTGCGATGGTGCCAATGCAGTAAAATAATATGGATAATGACATGATTTAGTGGTATTAAGTACTGATGGATGTATTGGGAGAGGAAGCCTGGCTTTGAGATTTCTTGGTATAATAGTTTTGATCTTTGGTTAAATCATACACTTCCAGCAAACCTTCTTTATCAATCAATAAATCATCTCGAGTATAATTGGAAAAATCATAGATTTCTGTTAACTCTATAGCATCTTCCGGACAGGCCATTTCACAAAAACCACAAAATATACATCGCAACAAATCAATATCAAACCGAACTGGGTATCTTTCTTTTCCTTCATCCCAGGGAGATGGACCGGGAATGATATAAATACAGTCCGCGGGACAAGCAGCAGAACACATTTCACACGCTACGCATTTTATTCGCCCTTCCGGATACTTATTTAACCGATGCAAACCGCGATAGCCTTCCGGCGGAATATGCTTTTGTTCCGGATATTGGATGGTGACCTTTCGGCGAAAGAAATGACGCAGGGTAACGATGAGACCCCGCACCATTGCAGGCAGATATAACTTATCCACAAAAGTGGGTTCGTAAGATTTTACAATGGTGCCCATCAGTTTGATGCTTGCAAAGTGAGATATCCGGCGGTGAGAAAAATATTAACAAGGGCTAAAGGCAGCAACACTTTCCATCCAAGACGCATGAGTTGATCATAACGAAAACGGGGGAATGTCCAGCGAACCCAGATAAAGAGAAACAAGAAGAATGCCATTTTCATGATAAATGATAGTACAGATATTATCGTACCCACGATTCCTAAAGATCCTTCATCTAAAAGGGGCACATCCCAACCGCCGAAAAACAGGGTCACCGTTAAAGCTGCAGCGGTGATCATATTGGCATATTCCGCCATAAAGAACATGGCAAACTTCATACTGCTATATTCAGTGTGATAGCCTCCAACCAATTCCTGCTCTGCTTCCGATAAATCAAAGGGCAATCGGTTGGTTTCGGCATAAACGGCTACGAGAAATATGAGAAAAGCCAGTGGTTGCTTAAAAATATTCCAGGATAAGAAGGATCCCTGCTGGTTGGAAATAATATCGTTTAATTTTAAAGATCCCGACAGAAGAATAATACTGACCACTGCCAGTCCCATGGCCAATTCATAACTGATAAGTTGGGCTGAAGAACGAAGACCCCCGAGCAGGGAATATTTATTGTTAGAAGACCATCCTGCCAGGACAATCCCATAAACACTAATACTTGTAAGGGCAAGGATGTATAAAATACCTACATTTATATCAGCCACCTGGAGGGCAATCTCCCGTCCAAATAGGGTAATCGGAGATCCAAATGGAATCACGGCAAACGTCATGAGGGCAGGAATGAGAAGAATAGCCGGAGCTAAAATAAAAATAGGTTTATCAGCTCTGTCAGGAATTATATCTTCTTTCATTAAAAATTTTATACCATCCGCAATGGGTTGCAGTAGTCCTTTCGGACCCACACGGTTTGGACCGACTCTATCCTGTATAAAAGCGGAAACACGCCTTTCCGCATAAACCATCCCCAGCACCCCAAGCATAGTTGCTGTAAATACCAGTAATACCTTCACGCAAATGATAATGAAACCTAAAAAATCCATTAACCACTGGCCTTCCCGTTTAGTGACAGACCGTGGGGTCCTATGCGAAAGAAAGACAGCCCTTTATAAGCTGGGAACACTTCCCCCATTTCCTTCATAACCTCATTTATTTCAGTGAAATCCTGTTCATCTTTATTCATTGCTTTTCTAATCCAAGATAAAATTTTCCAATCTGGTTTGGATTCACCCGTTACAGGCAAGGATGGCCGCAACCATTGGATTCTACCCCGGTCATTGGTCATAGTCCCTTCCCTTTCTAAGGGGGCCAAGCCTGGAAGCACAATATGGGCTAACTTGGTTAGGTCTGTCATGGCATAACTCTGGACAATTACAAAATCCATCTTTTCCAGGATTTTCTTCCAGGTATCATCCAATTCACGGTCAACACCATCATCAAGAATATATAAGCCATTGATGGCCTTCGAACTAATTTCAGAATCCAAATCTAACTCTATGATCTCACAGATATCATTCATACCCTTTCGGTTTGGTGAACGGTCAGCACTAATCCGAAAACCTGATGGAAAAGTTATTTCCTCACCTAATATTTGAGGCATTGAACCCCAGACATCCTTGAATATCTGTCCAAGTAAAAAATTGGTTTCATTGGTATGGTACGGAGATGTGACACCAGCGGTTTTGCCATTGGATTTCTCCATTAAATCAGCTGCTTTCTGAATCGCTTCTTCCCAATCGATTGCCTCCCAAGTCTCACCCTTTTGTACCATTGGCTGGGTTAGCCGCTCAATTTCTTCAAAGCGGTGAAAACCATAACGCCCAATGTCACACATAAAATAACCATTTACATCCTGATTTTCCCTCGGCGTTAAACGGAAAACATGGTCTTTCTGGGAAAATACATCAATGTTGCAACCTACACTGCAATCCTGGCAAATGGAGGGTTGTTTTTTTAGGTTCCAAATACGATTCTTGTGGATATAATCTGTGCTTAAGAGCGCACCAACGGGACAAATATCGGCTACATTTCCCGCCAAAAGATTATCCAATGGTTTATCTTCCAATGCAGCAATTTTGGTGTCATACCCCCGGGCTTCAACATAAAGTTCACTGGTACCCGAAATTTCCTGGGTGAATCGAACACAACGACTGCATAGAATGCAGCGATTGTGGTTAATAACAATTTGGGAGCCGAGATATTCATTTGGACGAACCCGTTTTTCTTCCTCAAAACGACTATGGGCATTTCCATACTTGAAGGAGTAATCTTGCAGGTAGCATTCACCGGCCTGGTCACATACAGGGCAATCAAGGGGATGATTTAAGAGAAGAAATTCCAGCATGTTTTTTCTTTCTTGAATCACAAGGTCATTCTGTGTATTCACCACCATATCATATTTACTATCAACTTTACGTTCCGCTGGGAGATCACCGACAAAGGTATTACATGAAACTTGCAGTTTGGGCATTCCTTCTACTTCTACAAGGCACATCCGGCAGCTACCTACAACTTCCAAGGCAGGATGATAACAATAGTAAGGTATTTCAATATCGTTGGCAAGGGCTGCCTGCAATACGGAGGTCCCCCCTGTTACTTCAATTTCCCGGCCGTCTATTTTCAATAAGGGCATTAGGCGACGACCGTTTCCTGGGGTAAATATTCCAAGAATTCATCTTTAAATTTTTCCACGAAGCTTCTTACGGGCCAAGCCACCGCTTCACCAAATGGACAGATGGTCTTACCGAAACTCCCCTTAGAAGAATCAATAAGACCACCGATGTTATCCGTAATCTCAAAAAGCATGTCAATATCCTGTGGCTTCCCCCCGCCATTAACTAACCGTGTCAGCATTTTCACCAGCCATGCTGTTCCTTCTCTACAGGGAGTGCATTGGCCGCAAGATTCATGAGCATAAAAACGGGCAATGTTAAGACAAGCCTGCACCATATCAACTGTTTCATCCATAACGATGACTCCGGCAGAGCCGAGCATACTTTTCTTTGCCACCAAATCCTCAAAATCCATCTTTACGTCCAGGGCTTCATCTGCCGTGAGAATCGCAGACGAGGAACCGCCAGGGAATACAGCTTTCAATTGTTTGCCGTTCCGTATTCCGCCTGCCCTCTCAAAAATCAGTTCTTTAAGTGATACACCCATGGGCTCTTCATAAACACCAGGATTATTGACGCATCCTGAAATACAAAAAAGTCTTGGTCCCGGTCCTTTTTCAGGTCCAATAGATTTAAACCAATCGGCGCCATAATTCATGATATGAGGAATGCAGGAAAGGGTCTCCACGTTATTTACAATGGTGGGACATTGGAGATACCCTTCGATAGCCGGGAAGGGCGGCTTAGTCCTTGGCCAGCCTCTTTTACCCTCAAGAGATTCGATCAATCCAGTTTCTTCCCCACAAATGTATGCGCCGGCTCCACGATGGATGACAACGTCTAAATCATAATTCGAACCGAGGATATTTTTCCCAAGAATGTTATTACCAACTGCTTCAGCTATTGCCGTCTCAAGCATTTTATATTCTTTATAAAATTCCCCACGGATGTAAATAAAGGATTTATGACAGCCAATGGCATAGGCGGAAATGATCATCCCCTCCAGCATTTGGTGGGGTGCCTTATCCATGAGTAACCGATCTTTAAAAGTTCCCGGTTCACTCTCATCCGCATTATTAATCAGGTATGTGGGTTTATTAGTATCCTTTGGTATAAATCCCCATTTCACGCCGGTCGAAAATCCAGCTCCACCCCTCCCACGAAGATCTGATTCCTTTACTTCCTGAATCACATTTTCAGGATTCATTTTTAATACTTTTTCCAAAGCACGGTATCCCCCGACACTTTTGTAGAATGAAAGTGTATGGCAATCTTTCTGGTGGATATGTTCCGTCAGGATTGGTTTAAAAGATTTCATTTAAGGGATTCCAGCAAATCATCAAATTTTTCTTTAGATAAATCCTCGTGATATACTTTATTTACCTGAACGACCGGTGCTGTTCCGCAGGAGCCGAGGCATTCTACTTTCATGAGTGTAAACCTTTCATCCGTTGTTGTTTCACCAGGTTTAATTCCATATTTACCCGTCATATGATCCACCAAAGTGTCGGCACCATTAAGGCTGCATGAAAGTGTTTGGCAAACCTGAATAATATGGCGGCCGTGTGGTTTCGTATAGAGCATGGTATAAAATGAAACACAATCCATGACAACAGCCGGGTGACAATCCACCAAATGGGCTACGGTATTTATCACAGAGCTGGAAATGTAGGCTTTCTCTGATTGGGCCAAGTGCAGCAAAGGCAGGGTAGCCGACTTTTTATCGGGATATTGAGACAGGATTTTTTCTACTTTTTCACTATCAGAAAAGGTGAATTTTTCTTTGGGAGTACCATTGCTGTTCATCGGTCTAGTTCACCGGCGATAATGTTTATGCTGCCAAGAATAGCCGGTGCATCGGAAAGCATATGTCCCTCAATCAGTTTAGAAAAAATGGAATAATTCATGAAGGAAGGCGGCCGGGTGCGGACACGATAAGGTGTCCGATTTCCATCACTCACAATATAAAAACCCAGTTCACCATTAGGCGATTCTGTCGGTACATATGCCTCACCCACCGGCGGTGTCATACCCCGGTTCGGCATAGTCACTTCAAAATGATAAATCAAGCCTTCGATGGAGTTGTAAACTTCATCCTTAGGTGGAAGGCTATACCCTAGACCAGGATCAACAATCACATCACCTTCAGGCATTTTTTCCAGAGCCTGGCGGCAAATCTTTACACTTTGGCAGATTTCCTCCATACGAACCAAATAGCGATCAAATACGTCCCCATTTAAGGCAATGGCCACATCAAAATCAAAATCTCCATAACTGGAATAGGGTTGCTCATTTACTCGAATATCCCAATCAATACCAGAGGCTCTTGCCATGGGACCGGATATACCGTAAGAGATTGCGTCTTCCTTTGAGATTACACCGATGTTTTTAGTTCGGTCCTGCCAAATTCGATTTTTAGTCAATAAAGTTTCAATTTCATCGACACCTTCACCCACTTCATCAAGAACTTTTATTACAGCTTTGTCATAGTCTTCCGGTATATCCCTCATCAGACCACCCACCAATGTGTAACTGGTAGTCAGTCGAGTTCCTGTTGCTATTTCAAAAAGGTCATAAATATCTTCCCTTAGCCTAAAGCCATAAAGAAATGCAGTCATTGCGCCCAAATCCACGGCCAGCATACCCACATTTAACAAATGGTCAGCAATTCTGCTCAATTCACACATTAAAACACGAATATATTCCGTCCGCTGAGAGACTTCCAGCCCAATTAATTTTTCCGCTGCCAAGGCATAAGCTACATTATTGCATAAGGGTGACAGATAATTCATTCGGTCCGTAATAGTGATATACTGATTAAAATCCAGATCTTCTCCCAGTTTTTCAAAACCGGAATGGAGATAGCCAATTTCCGGTGTTGCTTTTGTAACCGTCTCTCCTTCCAACTCCATGATGATTCTCAGTGTACCATGGGTTGAAGGATGTTGCGGCCCAAAATTGAGTACCAATTTATCCGTTTCAAGTGGTTGTTCAATTGCCCGGGTCATTGGGGACGATTCTTTTTTTGTATACCCCTGTCAACCACAGGAAAATCATCTCTTTCTTTGCGGCCTAATCTTGGATAGTCCTTTCTCAAGGGGTATCCATCAAAATCATCAGGATTCATGATGCGGATTAAATTGGGATGTCCTTCGAATATTATACCGTATAAATCAAATACTTCCCGCTCTTGCCAGTCTGCCGTTTTCCACAAGGATTCAACAGAAGGCATGGATGGGTTTTCTTCTGAGATATAGGCTTTCACTGTTAATCTCTCAGCACTTTGGTGACATAATAAATGGTATGACACAACAAAACGCTCAAATCCTCCCAGGGTTAGATTATCAATAGCAGTAAGGTCTGCCAAGAAATTGTATCCATCCGCTTTTAATGCGGTTAGTACTGTCAAAATATGCTGGCCTTTTACATGCAAGATCTGTTCGCCAGCGAATTCCGTCCCAGCAAGAACGGTTTCTGGGAATTGTTCTTTTACCTGGGATAGGATTGTGGCTGGAGGCATTTATTTGGCTTGGACAGGGTCATAGTCAGACAATTTTTCCTTGCCAACCAAATTCTGGAGTTTCATCAACCCTTCAACAACACCCTCCGGCCGCGGCGGACAACCGGGAACATAGACATCCACCGGAATAAATTGATCAATACCCTGGATCACGCTATAGGTATCAAATACACCTCCAGTTGAAGCGCAGGCACCCATGGACATAACCCATTTCGGTTCAGGCATCTGTTCATAAATGCGGATCAGAACCGGCATCATTTTGATGGAAATCCGGCCGGCAACAATAAGTAAATCGGACTGCCGTGGTGAAAATCGAATCGCTTCGGCTCCAAATCGGGACAAGTCTGTACGAGCAGCCAGAACAGCCATAAATTCAATTCCGCAGCAGGCCGTGCCAAAAGGCATAGGCCAAAACGAATTTTTTCTACCCCAGTTTATGGCCTGCTCTAATTTAGTGGTCAAAATATTTGATTTGATATCATCGTGAATCATGAATTTCTCAAAGCTTATTTATTTCGTTCTATTCCCATTCAAGCGCACCTTTTCGCCACACATAGGCAAAACCAAAGGCAAGAATGGCAAGGAATATAACCATTTCAAAAAAAATAAAAGAACCTGCTGAAAGAAAATCTTTAAAAACAACAGCCCAGGGATAAAGAAAAACAATTTCAATATCAAAAATAATGAAAAGAAGGGCAATAAGGAAAAACCGGATGGAAAACCTAATTCTCGTCTCCCCTACTGGATCTACACCCGACTCGTAGGGCATCATTTTGACTTTATTCTTAATTCGAGGACCTATGAAATGTGTCAGAATCAAACTGACAAAAACAAAGCCCGCAACCAGAACAAAAATGATAAGGATTGGTAGATAATTCTCAATCATAATAAGTACAAAACTTACTTGTAATTAAATAGAAATAAAATTGTAAACATCAATATTCCCTGTTTTTGCCGGATTGATTACCCCGGGTTAATTCTGGAAAGAGATTAAACCGGCGGATTAATAATTTATTGGTCGGTTTGTTTGCTCTTAATGGGTAGGGACACTTGGGCCTTTTTCTTTGGACTGAATGTATTCATTTTGGGAAAAAATTCCGGTGTTGCAGAACAGATTATCCAAAAAGAAATGGATCGAATGGAGGATTAATTTGCAATTGGCATCCCCGACGAGGGCACAGACCTAAATTCTTCATTTTCCTTTATAATCCAAAATGCTTCAAATCCGTCTAAGGATTCAACCAATTCTAATCCTTCCTCTACTTCCATCACATTCAAGGCTGTGGCTAATGCATCCGCATCCATACAATTGGGTGCAACCACCGTGACCGATGCAATATTGGACTGGGTGGGGCGCCCAGTTCGGGGATTAATGATATGGGAATAGGTTACATTGTCATATTCTTTAAAATTCCTATAATTACCTGAGGTCGCCATGGCTTGGTTTGAAACAGAAACCACCGAATAAATTTGTTCTCCCGGAACAGTACCAATCATGGGCTTATCAATCCCGATCTTCCAGTGAGATCCTTTATTATTTTTCCCAAGGGTTCTGACTTCTCCACCAATTTCAACCATAAAGTTTTTCATACCTGCATCACGCATATATTCAAAAAGCTGGTCCACACCCCACCCCTTGGCAATGGCATTCAAATCAATCATTTGATCTAAAAATGATTTTATTAAATTATTTCGGTTTAAATTAATTTTTTTAAAATCCACTTTTACCATTTCCATAACTGATTCCAAGTCGGTCGGCGGTTCCCATTGGTCTGGATATTCCCGATCGGGTTTTCCCTTTCTCCACAACAAGATGGATGGCAATACGGATACGTCAAAGGCAATACAATTGCAAATTCATCCGATATATGGATTGCTTCATTCTTATTCAGTGAATTAAAAATGGAAATTTCACTGTCTAAACGATAAGTGGACATTTGTCTATCAACGGCACTGAGAATGGAATCGATTCCCACTTTAAGCATTTCTCGTTTAATGGATAAATCTGAATCAGGAACCATTCGAATGAAATAAGTAGTTCCCATGGTTTCCCCATAAATTTCCAAATATTGTTTTGGCTGACCGCATCCCAAGAACCATGCAAGAAAAAGAAAGCCCAACAGGTGTCGGGCTTTTTCCAATTTGGTTGTCAGGTTTGTTTTAACCAAACTTATCATAATCAATCATTTCCTCTTCAACGCCCAAATCATAAAGCATCTTATCCACCGCATCTACCATCATGGGCGGTCCGCACATATAATATTCAATTTCAGTGGGATCTTCATGGTCTTTTAAATATAGTTGATGGGCTGCATTATGAATAAACCCGGTTGGGCCTTCCCAATTATCTTCTTCCAATGGTTCAGATAGGGCTACGGTATACTTAAAGTTCGAGTATTCTTTTTCAAGCTTAAGAAAATCTTCGTGATAAAACATTTCACGAGCAGAGCGGGCGCCATAAAAAAATGTTATTTTTCGATCCGTATTTTTCGTGTCCAATAAATCAAACAAATGACTACGCAGGGGCGCCATTCCGGCCCCGCCGCCGATATAAACCATTTCTCGGTCTGAATCCTTCGCAAAAAATTCACCAAAAGGACCTGAAATAGTCACATGATCTCCCGGTTTTAAATTAAAGATGTAGGAAGAAGCGATGCCAGGAGGTACTTCGTTCCATAATGCTGGAGGCGGCGTGGCAATTCTTACATTGAGCATGACAATATTCCCCTCAGCAGGATGGTTTGCCATAGAATAAGCTCGGAAGCAATCTTCATCATTATTGGCATTGACATCCCAAATATTATATTTATCCCAGTCGG
>LWDU01040429.1_pt1 | contig 17507 bp, 11 predicted proteins | sample 727161 | NCBI WGS metagenome assembly LWDU01 (sample SAMN04566230, study PRJNA314399) | hydrothermal vent metagenome | isolation source: deep sea hydrothermal plume seawater | place: Mexico: Gulf of California, Guaymas Basin | collected 2004-07-11
GTTGGCGATGCTTAAGTCGGCTTTTGTTGCTGGAAGAAACGAAGCCGACCCGGCGATTGATTCGCAATCTTCGTTGGTCCAAGAGTTAGTGAGAAAAGCTGCGGTTGCAACGCGAGAACACGCGAGGGCCGTATCGGAGGCGGCTGTATCTGAGGCGATATTGAAGGTCGCGCTTGCGAAAGAGGAAAAGGCCAAAGATGCGGCGACGAAGTCACTGGGTCTGGCACGAGAAGCACTTGTCAAGGCGATGGTTGCAGTCAAGAATCCGGGGACCGACTATTATAGATTTGTAGCTTCAATCAAGGCTCTAGAGGGACCCGCCGAGACGAGTAAGTCCCAGAAGAAAGCCTACTCTGAATTCAGCACGGGCCGCCGCACGGCATTGGCGAAATGGTTGATATCGAAAGACAATCCGCTGACGGCCCGCGTGGCAGTTAACCACATTTGGGCGCGTCATTTCGGTCAGCCGCTTGTCGATCCGATGGTCGATTTTGGTCGAAGGACACCGCTGCCACGTCAACACATGCTATTGGATTGGCTGGCGGTTGAAATGCTAGAGAATCAATGGAGCATGAAACACATGCATCGCGTGATGGTGACATCTTCCGCGTATCGTTTGAGCTGTTCTGCCAGGGGACATTCAATAGACCTGTTGACGGATCCAAACAACGAACTGTACTGGCGACGCACCTCGACCCGGATGGAGTCGCAGGTGGTTCGCGATAGTCTTTTGTCGTTAGCGGATGCTCTCGACGGGAAAATGGGCGGTCCAAGTGTTTCTCCAAAGAACGCTGCTGGACGTCGACGAAGTCTCTATTTTACGCATTCTCGAGATAACCGAAGTTCTTTCTTATCGATGTTTGATGACGCCGACATCTTGCGGTGCTATCGACGTCAGGAGAGCATTGTTCCACACCAGGCATTAGCGATGGCCAATAGTAAACTCTCGCTTGAAATGGCGAGAATTCTCGCCGGCCAGCTCCATAATGAAATCTATAAAGGAGCGGCGACAACCGGCGCACTTGATGTTGAGTTCGTGGAGGCTGCGTTTGAATCGGTTCTGAGTCGCCTGCCATCGGCCGCTGAGACGACGGCATGTCAACAAGCGATGCTGCAAGTGAAGCAGCTAAACGCTGGACGTCAAGACGCCTCACTAAAAGCCGCGTCGGCAGTTGTTCATTCGCTGTTTAACCATAATGATTTTGTGACCATTCGATAGAAACGACAGTTGGTTCTTGTACGGAATTTCACCATGACGTCAATCAATAAAAAGTTCGTCGATTCACCGATGGAGCGTCGTGCTTTTCTCTCCTCGGGGTTGGGTGGATTGGGATTCAGTGGATTGGCGCTGCGTTCGATATTGGCTGCCGAAACGGCAGGAGGTGATGGTGACGCTATTCGTGCTCCTCATTTTCGGCCCAAGGCGAAGAGTGTTATATGGCTGTTTATGCGCGGCGGTGTTTCCCATATGGAGAGCTTTGATCCGAAACCTGAGCTGACCAAACTAGCTGGAAAGACGATCAATGAAACACAATACAAATACGTTCAGGACCCCGAGCGACTGAAAAAAGTGCGAGTGGTTGTGGTTAACGATGCCAATGGTCAACAGCGGAACGAATTGTATCCATTGCAGGTCGGTTTCCGAAAACGGGGGCAATGCGGCATCGAGGTGAGTGATTGGTTTCCACACATTGGCAAGTGCATTGATGACATCGCAGTCATCCGATCGATGTGGACGACGGACGACAACCACGGAGCCCAAGTACAATTTCACTCCGGCCGCCACACATTGGACGGGAGATTTCCGACGATTGGCGCATGGGTGAACTGGGGTCTCGGTTCACTTAACGAGAACCTGCCTCAGTTTATTTCGATTGGACCGCGGTTTTTCGACGTTCGGGATGGGCATTATCTTGGACCAGCCTTCGATGCGGTGCCGATGAAAATCGACCCGAAAAACCCACTTTCCTATGCTCGTCCAGAACTTGACCAATCCCAATCCGAACAAGCGGTAGAGTTTGAGTTGATTGGCAAGCTAAATCGAATTGCCGCGCAGGACTACCCAAACGATGAGAAGCTCAGTGCGCGGATCAAATCGTATGAACTTGCCTATCGCATGCAAACTTCTGTGCCAGACACGATTCGCTTCGAAGATGAAACCGCGGAGACAAAACGGTTGTATGGACTCGATGGGGACGCGACCAAGGCATTTGGGATGCAGCTCTTAGCAGCGCGACGTTTCGTCGAGCGAGGTGTGCGTTTCATCCAAATCATGCACGGGACAGGGGCTGCCGGCGCATGGGATGCACACTCCGGCTTGAAGGCGAACCATTCGAATTTATCCGGCCAAGTCGATTTGCCTATCAGTGGCTTGCTGAAGGACCTTAAACGACGTGGGCTGTTGAACGAGACGATCGTCGTGTTTGCCACTGAATTTGGTCGGACTCCTGGCTCTCAAAGCAAGAACGGCCGCGATCACCACCCGTACGGATTCTCGGTTTGGATGGCGGGTGGCGGAATACGTGGCGGAATCGCTCATGGGGCAACCGACGAGATCGGATTCCATACGACGGAAGATCCCCATTACGTCACCGATATCCACGCGACCATATTGCGGCAGTTAGGACTCGAACATCGATCGATGCATGTCCCTGGACACAAACGACTTGACATCGACTATGGCGAACCAATTGAGGCGATCATCGGCTAGCGAGAATGCTGTTCGGTAAGAACTGCCGCCCGATATCACTCGATCCGCCAGAAAACCAACTGCTCTTTGTCCAGGAAGTCCTTCACAGCCGTATAGGGAATCAGGCCCAACTTGTCCCGTATAGTACTCGGCCGCGGGTCAGAAAAAAATTCCGCCGCAAACGGGTTTTTTGCGACCTCGCCAAGCAGATCTTTCATCTTCTCACGTTGTGTGTCGTTGAGGAATAGAAGCATATCGAATTGAGCGAGCAGTTCTTTACTTGTTGTGGGCCGGATGTGCGGCCGAGTGTTGTTGCCGGTAGCGTTGTCTCGACGCCGTTTTATGGCCGCTTGATATTGTTGATTCTGTTGTGGGGTCAATATGTTCTTTACCGCATTTCTCCAGACAGGCGACTGCAATGCTGCATCGTCGGTTACGAGCTGCCTCGGCTGCCCAAAGGCAGCCCGAGGGAGTTCTATCCCATCCGCTCTCAGAGCGACAGCCCGTTTGAGTAGAGCCTGAATGCGAGTCTGCTCCACCGCTATTTGCGATTCAATCAGCTTGAAATTGGGCTCAGCTCTAAGATCAAATACGGCCAAACGTGGTGATAATGCATCCTCGATGGCTCCTTTCGACGCAACTCGCAGTTTTTCTTTTTGCTCTTCGTTAAGTCGACAGGATTGCGAGATCTCGTAAATCGTAAAATCGAGTTGGCGTTGATACCTCACGGTCTCACGGCGGGCGGCTTCCCTCGTCTGCTGACGATATAGAGCTTGGTCAGACTGGCCCACAGTCGTGCCAGCCATCAATACCAGCGACGCGAGTAGTGAGCAATCGAAAAATGAGATGGGCTTACGCATTAGGGTTGCTGCGGTTTCGGCTTAATTGACTTGACGAAGGCAATCACATCCGCAAGATCTTGTTCAGTAAGCTCCTTTTCCAATCCCTCTGGCATCAGTGATTTACCACTGGCAATCAACTCGTCGATATTGCTTCGCAGCACGACGTCGTCTTTTGCTTCGGCGCGACGAATCGTGATGCTGTTCGCCCCTTCGTTGGCAATGATCCCGTTAAAGATACGCCCATCGGTGGTGATCACTGTGTACGTGTTGTAGTTGGGCTGAGCTTCACGATTGGGATCGAGAATCGCCAGAAGTAGATCCGAAGGGGACTTGTTTTGCACTGAGGCCAATTCGGGTGCCACTTGGAATCCGATATCGCCGACGCGGTGGCAGATGGAGCAATTCTTGGTGAAGACTTTACGACCGCGCTGCAAATTTCCATCCAGGTCGAGCACCTTCTGATAAGCCCTTACAACCTTGACGCGGTCGGTCACCGCCGCTTCGGAAAATAACTTGGCGCTGGCGGACTTGATCTTCGCATTGGGGTGGTTAAGCAGAACTTGGATCTTGTCGCGGCCGATGTCCCGCGGCTGAATCGTTTTGATTTTGATCGCTTCGAGCAACAATCGGATGCGGACGACGCTTGATAGCATGGCGTCGGTGACATCTCGTCGCACGTTTGGGCTATAGGTTCTCCATCCGCTCAACAGCAACAGCCCGCCGTTCTTTGGGTCGTGTTGCGCCAACGCCGACACGGCAGCTCGTTGAAGCAGTTGAGGTGTCTGGGGAGATAGGAGTGGAGCGAGGGTGTCTTTCGCCGCATCGAATCCACTAAATGCTAATAGGCCAACGGCGTTGATGCGGATCATCAGTGTTTGATCCTCGTCAAGTGCCAATAGAGAAGCGTTTTCAAATGCCCTGTTCACTCGGAGTTGAAGTGATGGATCTGAGTTTTCCTGATTGAGCAATTTGGCAATGCTCGACCCGCGTCGACTCAGTCCTTCCCCCAACGACGTCAAAACCGTTTGTTGCATCGAGGAACTGACTTTGACCTCAACGACGCCCGCCAGCATGCGCAGTGCCATCGCGTGATTGGGAAGTGATCCGACGGTGACTGCCAAGTCGGAAAGGACTGCTGACGCATGGCCTTGCTCGAGAAACTCCTTGTCACTTAACAACTCGACCAGGAGCAGATCGGCTCGATCGGCAACCGACGAGAGGACGGCTGTTCGTATATCGTTATTGTTGCTTGTCGACTTTGCTAGTTGCGCTAGGCCTTGGGTGGCGACCTTGCGTTGGGACTCGCCCAACGAAAATGCGAGTTGAAAACGCACTCGCGCATCTGGGTCGTCGGCGAGACTAGCAACTCTTGCCAAGAGAACTGGGTCGTCGTCCAGGAAGGGTTCAGAGAGTCGAACCACATGTTCCCGAAGCCGCGGGTTCGAGTGAGTGACCATTGAACGAAGGACGCTCGATTTCAGTGAATCGAGTCCATGCAGGGTGTACAGAGCGTGTAGCCGGGCAAGATCACTCGTTGCCTGGGCAGCCAAGTTCTCCAGTTGCTCGACGACAGAACGGTCCTGTCGCTCCCACAACAGTCGTTGCGCTGTGGCGCGATTCCAACTATTGGGCGATTTCAAAGCGGCGACTAAGTCGACCGCAGAGACGTCACCCAACGCGGGTACCTTCATCCGTTTCATTTTCGGACTGACCAAACGGTAGATTCGTCCGCGGTCCGCGCCACTCTCCAAATGAAGGAATCTCTTTATTTCATCCGGTATCGAATACGGATGTTCCACGGTCTCGCGGTACATATCGAGAACATACAATGTTCCATCCGGGGCGTTTACGAAATTGACCGGCCGAAACCAATTATCGGGTGATCGAACGAATTCGTTTCCTTCGTCGGCGCGTTTTGCCGAGTAGACGACTCCGTTCAACTTCACGGTTTTGCGATGGACCAGGTTGCCACCTACATCGCCGACAAACGCATCACCGAGGTACTTTTGCGGGTAGGCCCCTCCCCGATAAATGGTGATCCCGGTCGCCGAAGTAAAATACCCGACTGGATATTCGGTGGGCACGGCTCCCGCTTTTTTGCTGGGGTCGAGCGGAATGAATTTCCACGCTCCGTTTTCGATCACTAACTTATAACCTTTGGCTTCGGCTCGCCATTTTTGCCGCACGATCCGCCAGGGCTCCGGTGGGCTGGTTCGAAATACCGGTGCGCTCGCACCGTCGCTGGCAATACTTCGGACCGGGTTGGGAGCGGCCAAACCAGGATTGCGGGCCAAATAATGACGAGGGAAGACAACCTGTTGAATGTGGTTGCTGTTGCTGCAAACGAAGCGTTGCCCCCAATCGTTCATCGAATGACCGAATTGTTGGCCACCGGTGATCAACTCGAACTCTTCGGTTCTGGGATCGAAGCGTACATCTACTCCATTGACTGAGAATATCGGTTTTCCGCGATGTAGTATCTTGCCACCGTTTCGGCCACCAGCAAAGTAGATCTTGTTGTCGAGGCCCCATTTGAGGTTGTTGGTAAGAGACTGGACATTGTCGCGACCGAAGCCCTCCAGGATGACTTCGCGTCGGTCCGCACGGCCATCACCATTGGTGTCCTTAAAGTAGTAGAGGAATTTGGGGGCCAGTACGAAAACTCCGCCGTCAAAGCAGCAAACAGAAGTTGGCCAACTGATCTTGTCGGCGTACACCGTGCTTCTGTCATAGACACCGTCACGATCAGTGTCCTCCAACAAACGGACGATGCCGGCATCTGTCTTTCCGCCACCTGCTGGATTGAGTTTCGTCGGTTCTTGTGAGAATGGGTAGCCGTGCATTTCGGCCACGAACATTCTTCCCACTCGTCGAAACACGCATCGACTGGATCGGATACGAGAGGTTCTGCAGCAACTTGTTCCAACGAAAAGCCTTCGGACAACGAGAAAGTGCTGACGGCTTCATTCGCCGGCGTGTGGGGAATTCGGGGAAGATCCTTGGAGGTCACGCGGCGTGAACTCTGCCCGATGGCCGGCGTGGAACATACACAGATAACAAGCAGTCCAAGCACGCACAGCGGTTGAGCCCTCCAAGTTCGCAGGGCGAGTTGCGCTCGGAATTTCATCGGTTAGCTCCTTGCGAAAATGCGACGGATCGTTGTTGAACGGGTGATGTGAGATGTCGCCTCGACCAACGAAAGCTGGATGAATAGTTGAATTCCGTGGCACCTTCGGTTTGCTGGCAGACACGAAGCAACGTCGGTCCGGGTCTTTAACGCGACCTACTCGTAATCCCACTTCATGATCCAAGGGTCTTTCGTGGTCTTTTGGTACTCTTTGAGCCGCGTTTGATACTTGGCGAGCAGATCGGCGAACTTCGGGTCGTCGGCAAGATTGGTTGATTCGTTCGGGTCCTCCGCGATATGGAAGAACTCAAACTCGGGTCGTTGAATGTACTCGCCTACGGTCTTCGTCCCGTATGGAGCACTCGGGCCCAAACGAAACTGAGCTTGCCATGACGGTGCACGCCATAGATCCGATGCGAACGGGTAGGGAAGCGGGTAGGCAATATTCCAAATCAACTTGTACTCGCGATCTCGCACAACGCGCATCGGGTAGTACATTTGGATCTCGTGAAATGTGTGTGAAGCAAAAATGCTGTCCCAACCCACAGGTGTTGTTGATTCTAGAATCGGCAGGAACGACCGGCCTTGAAAGGTGTACGGAACATTCTTGGCGGTACGTCCTCGTCCCAGCTTGGTCGTAAACAGCGTTGTCGAACTGTTTTTTCGATCGAATCCGCCAGCGAAATCCAGCAAGCTGGGTGTGATATCGACAAAACTAACGAGTCCATTGTTCTTATGGCCCCGCTGTTTTGTGTAGGGATTACGGACGACGAAAGGCACACGTAACCCACCTTCGTAGACGGTGGTCTTGCCACCCGAGAACGCCATACCATGATCTGATGTACAGACAATCAACGTGCTCTCGTATTTGCCGGCCTGCTTGAGAATTTTGATGAGACGCCCAAGGCCTTGGTCGATGCGGGCAATGGACTGATAGTACTGAGCCAATTCGGCGCGACAAGTTGGTGTGTCCGGGAGGAATGCGGGCACGTTGACTTCATCCAGCGTGTAGAAAACCTCGTCAACTTCCGGATAGGATCCTCGGTTTGGTCGGTTTCCAAATCGGTCCGGTTTGTAGGGAAGTTCTTCGGCGAACCCTCCACCACGATGAGGATCGGAGGTGGCAAAATAGAGAAAAAAAGGTTTGCTGTCATCCTCCTTGATAAATACCTCGCAATTGTTGGCCATCTCAACGGTGCTTCGAGAGTTTCCTGGTAATTTGGTCTCAAAGAAGTAGACGTCCTCGGGGCCGTTGTGGTGTTTTCCGATTCGAGCCGTCCGGTATCCCTTTTTTGCCAGCAAAACGGGTAGCGTTTTGACCCAGGGGAAGCTCGAAAATTTGTGATAACTGTGCAAATGGCCATAGTGTCCGTTAGCGTGGTTATGCAGCCCGGACAGAACGACGGAGCGGCTGGCGCTGCAGCTTGCGGTGGTACAGAACGCGTGCGTAAAAAGCACGCCATCTGCTGCGAGCCGGTCGAGGTTTGGCGTTTGCGCCGCATCATCTCCGTAGCACCCCATCGTCGGGCTTTGATCATCGGTGATGAACAGCACAATGTTCCGTTCCGCCGCCGCCGCAAAAACCTGGGCGAAAAGTGGCAGGAATAATCCAATTAGCACGAAATGAAATCGTGGTGAACGCACCGTCTATTTCCTCATAGAAATCAGTGTCAAAGTAAAACAACGACAGGGTCGCCTCATTCTATCACAATCGGACTTTGCCAGGACGATCCGTCGACTACCGACGCGCCAACACTGTCAATACCAGCACGAAGCGCGAACGAGCAGCATCGAAGCGGACAACTCACTGACTGGCGCTTCGCGTTTTGATGGGCTTCGCCATTATATTTGGCACTGATTCGAGTGGCAGTCTACTTAGCGAGGTAAATTGACTTCGCTATCATGACGAGTGCTGCGTCGTCTGCTGAGATTTGTCGCAGAGCTACTCACTTTATTAGACGCGAACCTGCAATTCGCGGCATCCCTCGCTTACGCCTCGGGTTGCGATCCTCGCCAAGTCACTGATTCGCTGAAGGAATTTGCCCGTATGACTCTAAGTCATCTCAACGCCGTTTCGCCCATCGATGGTCGTTATGCCTCGAAGACAGCCGAACTCCGCGGAATCTTCAGCGAGTTTGGGCTGATGAAATACCGAGTCACGGTAGAAATCCGTTGGCTGCAGTTTCTCGCTGCTCATCCGGACATCGAGGAAGTCTCACCACTTTCCGCACAGGCAAACGCCGTGTTGGAGTCGTTGGTCACCGATTTTGATCAGCCGGATAGTGAGGCGATTAAGAAGATTGAAAACACGACAAACCACGACGTGAAGGCCGTAGAGTATTTTATTAAACAACGTTTGGAGGGCGATCCGGATCTTAGACGCGTCAGTGAATTCGTGCATTTTGCTTGGACGTCGGAAGATACCAACAACCTATCTCACGCACTCATGCTTACCGCAGGTCGTGAACAGTTGCTGCTCCCCAGCCTCAGGAAAATTGAACAACAAATGGCAACTGCCGGCCGAGAAATGGCGGACGCGGCCATGCTGTCACGCACACATGGCCAGACGGCCTCTCCTACCACGATGGGCAAGGAGTTTGCTAACATCGCCTACCGTTTAAGGCGACAGATCGACCAGATTCAGTCCACGCCCATTTTTGGGAAAATGAATGGTGCTGTCGGTAATTACAACGCTCATCTGGCATCGTATCCGAACGTAGATTGGCAACAGTCGGCCCAGCGCTTTGTCGAGTCCCTTGGGTTGCAGTGGAACCCCTACACAACTCAAATTGAGCCACACGATTATGTTGCCGAGCTGTTCAACGCCGTGGCCCGCGCAAACACCATTCTCATCGACTTCGCACGTGACGTCTGGAGTTATGTGTCTCTCGGCTATTTCACACAAAAAACAGTCGCTGGCGAAGTCGGTTCATCCACGATGCCTCACAAGGTTAACCCGATCGACTTTGAAAATGCCGAGGGCAATTTCGGTTTGGCCAATGCCGTGCTGGACCATCTTTCCAGTAAATTGCCGATATCACGTTGGCAGAGAGACCTTACCGATTCGACTGTGATGAGGAACATGGGTGTTGGTTTGGCTTATTCGCAGATTGGCTACGCCTCGCTGTTGAAGGGAATTGGAAAACTGGAGCTAAACCCGACGAGGCTTTCCGAAGACCTGGCTGGCAGTTGGGAAGTACTTGCCGAACCGATCCAGACGATCATGCGCCGCTACGGTATCGACGAGCCTTACGAAAAATTGAAAGTGTTGACCCGGGGCCAGCGTGTCGATCAGCCGCTTATCCAAAAATTCGTTGAGACGCTGGACATTCCCGAGCATGCCAAAGAGTATCTGCGGCAGTTAACACCTGCCACATATCTTGGTAATGCGGCCGATCAGGCGAAACGAATCTAGCTCGATGGGCTGTAGTGTGCCGGTACAGAATTCCCAGTCGCGATTCTTCTGAGACTTGCGACACTGGTAGGACTACTCGATAATTGGCGTGTTCTCCACTTTCACATGTAAGAGGCACGAAAATGACTCTGGAATTATTCACGCGCCGAGCGGTTCTCAAGAGCGCTGCAGTCGGCAGTTTAGCCAGCCTGGTTGGGCGGGTGGCGTTCGCCCAGAAAATCAAACCTGCGACCGTGGAGATTGAAAACCGACTGGAATTGTTCTTCGATTCCTATCTGATTGATTCGATGGACGAATCGATTCGCCGAAAGATCCACGAGCCGACACCAGGTGAGGTTGTGTTGGTGACCGATGCGCCCTGGGAGGGCAACACGTGTGCGTATTATACGATCCTTCGTGACGGCGAGACCTACCGTATGTATTACCGGGGCTCGCACTACGACACAAAAACGAAGATGGCGGCCCACCGCGAGGTGACCTGTTATGCAGAAAGTGAAGATGGAATTCACTGGAAAAAACCGAACCTGGGGATCATCGAATGGAACGGTTCCAATGCTAATAACATCATTCTCGACGGGATAGGCACTCATTGTTTCGTAGCATTTCAGGACGCGAATCCAGCCTGCGGCGGGAACGCCAAGTACAAGGGGATTTCCCGAGGCCGGCCTGCCGGAAAAAAGGGCCTCTACGTCTATCGATCACCGGACGGGATTCATTGGGAATTGATCAAGGACGAACCGGTGATCACGGACGGTGCGTTTGATTCTCAGAATCTTGCCTTCTGGGATCCGGTGACGCGACAATACGTCGAGTACCACCGTACGTTCATCAATGGCGTCCGCGCGATTCAAACGTCTGTGTCGGACGACTTTGTTCATTGGACGAAACCGGTCCATTTGCGATATCCGGGTGCGCCAAACCAACATTTGTACACGAATGCGATTCGTCCTTATCCACGTGCACCACACATCAGAATCGGATTTCCCACACGGTTTTTGCCGGAACATAGCCAGGTCGAACCGATTTTCATGGCTAGCCGTGACGGTGTGGTGTTCGACCGGTTCAATGATCCAGTAGTGCCTCGCACTGCGCCGAAAGATCGCATGGGAAATCGCAGTAACTATATGGCCAACGGCCTGGTGACAATGCCTGGAAACGACCGGGAGTACGCCGTCTATGCCACGGAGGCCTACTACGAGGGTCCCAATACACGATTACGCCGATTTACATATCGAGTCGATGGTTTCATCTCGCTGCACGCCGAAGATCGCGGTGAGATGACGACCAAACCATTCAAGCTCGCTGGCGACCGGTGTGTTGTCAATTATGCAGTCCAAGCTGGCGGCTCGATGCGAGTTGAGGTGCAAGACGTGACTGGCACTGCCTTGCCTGGATTCGAACTTGCCGCCTGTCCCGCGATGAACGGCGACGAGATTTCGGAACAGGTTCGTTGGAAAGGCAATTTACTAGACCTCATCGGAAAAACGGTTCGCTTGAGATTTCAGCTGGAGAATGCCGATCTATACTCACTGCAATTTCCACCTAGGAGCTCTTGACCAAGAGTCTTGACGAGGCAGCAATACAAGCATCAGGGTCGTTAATTTTCCGGACACTATTGGGCACACACATTGTGTTCTGCACATGGGCGCCTATTTGGGGAAGAACGGAAATAGCTGACGGATCTCGTCTGGGCTTGGCTGCCGACCGTACTCGCAGATTTCAAACGCTTCGGCGTACTGAATCGAATTCCCTTTTTCCTCTCCGTACCATTGGATGAGCGCGGCACGTGCATTTTTTGCTTCGGCACTCTGACGTCGAGCCCATCGTTCGCCCAGCCATTGACGCCGTACGTCCGGTTTGGATTCCGGCGGCACCAGAGCGTATCGCTCTGCCGTGCCACCAGCTCCCAACTCAAACGCTTGAGACACGAGGGCCGACAAGGCGTCCACCTTTTTTTCAAACACATCGTCTACGGCAACCGCGATATCGGCTTTGAACGGATACGGCCTCTTGAACCGGTCACTGGAGTACAGGAAAAGCGGATTCTTCGTCAAGTGCGGCGTATCCGGGCAAAAGAAAGGAACTGTAACCATGAAGGCTGCGTCCTGGACAAGAACACCAACATAGCGATGGTCCGGATGGTAGTCCCACGGTCGATGCGCAATGACGATGTCTGCTTTCCATTCGCGAATCAGCCGGGTGATGATCTTGCGGTTCTCCAGAGTCGGCATCACCTCACCATCGTGGATGTCGAGAACTTGCGACGTGACCCCGAGCCTCTTAGCGACCTCCGCCGACTCGGCCGTTCGCCGTTTGGCGAGAGGTCCACCGGCCATTTGCCAATGCCCAATATCTCCGTTGGTGACCGACACCAATTTGACGTGATGACCTTGCGCTGCCCAAAGTGCCGCGGTGCCACCACTTTTGTATTCCGCATCGTCCGGGTGCGCACCAAAACAAATAATCCGCAGTTTTCCGTCATCCGCGGGAGTTTTTGATTGCGCCCAGGAAACTACAGGAAACAGAAGTGTAATAAGGACGACGTGGTGAAGGGCGCGCATGGGACAGCTCCTAGATCGTTCTTTTTTGGCGTGGAATCCGCGTTAGTGGCCGGCGTTGTAACCCGCCCTTGTGACACTCGATACAACACTAGTCGACAGAGCCAGTCGCGGCCCAAATCGTGCCGCGAACCACCGTCCGCAGGAAAACTGGATCTGAGAATGTATCGTTCGAGTGGCCGTATGTGGTGCCGAAGACCCGAGCTTTTCCGTACGTATTGGTCCACATCACAGCATGTTCTTTTTCGTCTCGTTCACTCTTGGAAGTCGCCAGGACTTTGGTGTTAGGCCAGAGTTTTTCAATAACGTACAGTTCATCGGTCGGTGTCGTGTATTTTGCTGGGAACCCCTTCATGATGGCGTGATCTTTGGCGACGACCTTGACCGGGTATTTGGACTTGTGTTCATGCTTCCGACTGGTGACGCCGAGCAATTCACGCCAATCGTCGATTTTTGCAGCTCGATACGTGTGCATAGCGCAATGGATGACCACCGCATGCACTCCCGCTTTATGGGCGGCGGTAATTCGGCGAATGTACTCCGGATTTGCCGTATTCGCAAAACACTCGTTGTGAACGACAACGTCGAATCCTTTGGCCCAGTCAGGATTCAAATAAAACTCGATTTCAGCTTTCGTCCCAGTTCCGCCTTCCGATACGATCTTCCACTCGATTCTTGTCTTGTGTTCGGCGGCTGCATCCAGTAATTGGGCCGTTTGGAAATCGTAATTGTGACAGCAACCACTGGTGATCAACAGAGCTCGAATCGGCTTCGCTTCGTCGGCGTGAATAGTACCGATTGAAACGAAGGCGGCGAAGAGTGAATAGAGAGCAATACGACTTGTCATGGCTGAAGAATCCTAGAGTAATTAGTTTTTGGTTCGCACGGGTTGATTGTCAAGCTTAGGCCAGGGGGAGTTTGTTTTCAGGCTGGCGATCAATAGTATACCAAAGTGAGTCTATCCGATCGGTTAACGCTGGCAGCTATATGTCGACCCACCAGACGTTCACTGGAAATGTCTCCGTAGGCAACACTCAAGGTGGGTGTGTAGTCCACGCCGGTTCCAGGCCAGTGATACACAATCGTCTTGCCGTTGGGCCTCTTCATGGTGAAACTCAAAGGGGAGTTCATTGGGTACTAGAATTTGATCAGCTTCGCTCGGCGGAAGGGCTTTCAGTATTGCCCGTTCCACTGCGATGGCAAAGAATGTACGGAGTGGCCGCGTCGCAACAATAGACTCTAATTGGAAGACCTTCGGTCGATGAAAGATGCATTCAAGCTAGTGTCGTGGCTCTCCATTATCACTGTTAAACGCAGCATCATTATTGCTGCCGAGCGAGTTGACGCTGACCACGCAGAGTCACCGTTGGATTTAACCGATCAAGACTTCGATCAGGCGATTCATGAGTTGGTGGTTTTTGGTGGCACGCTGACCAGTAACGTCCTCGGCTTCGTCGAGGGTTGATCGAATCGATAGACGTCGCCGGGAGAATGGGCGTCGTTACTCATAGGCAATAGCCACCGCACTCCAAATTTGGTCCGTTATCTCATCAAGAAAGCCAATAGATCGCGCAACTCCCGATAGGTTAATAAATCGGATAGTCCGTCAGGCATGAAGGAGGTGTTTAGTTCTTGCATCGATTCAATATCGCCACGTGGAAATGACTGGTTTTGTCCTTTGCTATCGCGAACCACCTCACTTGTGCTGGAACGGAGGCGGATTCCGGTAATCACGCGTCCATCGACCAACACCATCATTCGTGGACGATATTCGGGAGCCATTTCAGCGCTCGGCTGAAGAATGGACTCTAACAACCAGCGACGGTCCTTTCTCGGATGGCTGAGATCGGGTCCCACCACGGTGCCGCGTCCCTCATGCCGGTGACAACGAGAGCAGGCGGCGTACGCCGCGTAATGAAACAACCGACCACCAGCGACCGGGTCAGGTTCGCCCGACACCTGATCGAGTTTCGCCAACCATGCTTGAGTGTCAGTCCTCAAAGGCCGTTGTTGTTTGAGTAAATCCGGTTTCAGAATCGCATCGATGAGGTCAACCGAATCGGCGTATTTTTTTCGAGACGCGGCGAGTTGCGTAGAGACATCGTCTGTCAAAGGAATAGCTCGTAGGCCTTGTAATGCGGCCTCGCGAATCGGACGGTCGCTGGAGGATGACCATTCCAGATAGTGGGCCAGGTGTTGGCTAGCCAGCGGAGAGAGCCCAGCGATTGCCTCCGCTCGTAGTCGGACCGACCATCGCCGATTATTGGCGATATCTAGCAACAGGGTGTTACCAACATTCGGGTCGGCGGCCGCAAAACGTACAACTTCCAGCCTCAAACGGGATTCCTTCACTTCCAGCAGCTGAGCGAGTTCGGCAACGCCGAGGCTTGGAGGCAAACGGCGGGCGGCCGGAGTGTCGCCCTTCGCGGCTCGGGTCGGGAAGACTGGCAACAATCGTAAGGCGAAAGCTCGCACTCGTGGCGACGTTTCGGGATCACGGACTCTCTTCAGCAGTTCCTTTTCATTTCGCAATCCCAGTTCGGCCTTGCCTGACAGACTGTTCTTTGCTGCGATCGCCGCCTCAAAGACATCGTAGTCGATCGTGGGTTCCGTGAGGATTTTGTCAACCCGATCCGAGTAATCGTTCAGACTCGCATCGGCGACCCAACGCAGCGCCTCGAATCGTACCCTCGCATCCGAGTCGGCAAGAAAACGGCTCAACCAAAGGTTGGCGTCAGTACTTCGCTCGTCTAGTTGGTAGACGTCGGTGGCAGACTTAAGGACCAGTAGTGCGGTGAGCCGGTCGGCGGCTGACCAACTATTGAGCTCACTGGGCTTCCAGGTATCAACAAATGACCGCAAGGCAATAATCGCACTATGAGCCACGTAATGATCTTCACTTTTTGCCAGGGCCCAAAGTTGTTTTCTGCTCGCTTGTTTGGCCCCTGTTAATATGGCCTGGCTCTTTCGCCCAAGCTCACTCAGCTCTCCTTCCTTTTCCGTTGTCCACCAGGTGGCCGTTTGCGGCGATACGGTTAGACGCCACAGACGTCCTCGTTTATGAAGTTGGTAACCTCGCGCGTCGCCGAATGGTCACGAGCAAGGCAAACGGGCCGAAAGTACCGACCACCTTTCACAAGGGCTATCCGCTCGGCCTTAAAACTCGCCCCGGCTGGCTTGAGGGCAAAGTAGTCGATCCGGTGGTCGCTCCATGAGGAGATGATCAAGCCGCCTCCGGCGGCCGCGATCCCGCAGGGTGCCTCACCGGTTGGGTGCACCATCGGTAGTGTTCCACGCAGCTCGCCATTCCAGCCGACAAAAGGATGATGGGCGTTGGGCCCGTAGGACCGTTGGTAGCCAAAATCTCCACCAGGCACCACGTGCAACAATCGGCAGGGAGGTCGTTCACCTGGATCATTGTCCGTAGCAAAAATCTGCCCATCGGCTCCCACTCGACGCAATTGACTCCCATCGGGGCGGCAGCGAAAGATGCCGCCCTCACCAACTCCCGTGATAGAGTCGTCATGAGGCGTCTGGAGCGTCCACTTTTTTGCGAAGTTCTCACCCAATCCGAAGATCAGGTCTCCCGTGGGATGCCAGGTCAAACCAGACAAGCCGTTATGAGGGTAATCGGCTTCGGTTGTCAGCTCGGCCAGGACTTGTTCGATATCACCGACACCGTCCCCGTCACTATCGCGGACTCGTAGGATTCGGTCTCTTTCCGCGAGGTAAACCCATCCGTCCGCCCCCAGCTCCAAGTCCATCGTGGCGTCGGTTTGATTGTAGAAAACGTGACGAGTTTCGGCCTTGCCGTCGCGTTTGAAATTCGACAGCACCACGATTTCATCGTGATCAGGTCCATCGTAGTCGTCGGGTCGAAAATGCGTGTGGCTACTGATCAGCCAGACACGACCGGCGGAATCCACATCGATGCCTGTTGGCGTAACTAACGTGGGATGTTCGGCAACGAGTTCGAGTTTCACACCGGGCTGCGTCACTTTTACCTGTGGCGCGGGCTCAGCGGCGGAAATTTGAAACGGCAGGCACAGACCGACAAGAGCAACCAGGAATTGGAAGGAGCCACTTGAAGGCGGAATGGAACGCAGCAACATGAAAACCTCCAGTGCTTGGAGAATCGTATCGGCTGTTCCGGCGTGTATAACTGTTCAATCGACAAATCAGCCGGCAGGCGCAAGCGTCCGGTTCCCGTGACACTTTGCACTTTATAGCTGGAGCAACATCGAATGGTGGGACGAGGTCACTTTCGCCGAAAGTGACCTACTGATCTTCGCTGCCACCCGGGTTTGGCGGTACGTCACCGGGTTGGGGAGTAATCGGCTTCGTCGGTCCGGCGGGAACACCTGGATCCGTACTTGGCACTGGTATCACACCGGGCTGAACCGGGCCATCGGGATTCAGGCCATCCGGCTCGGCTGGCGGCGGGATTGGCAGTTCGACGCCACCTGGAATGACACTTCCCGGAATCGAAAAACCGGGCGAGGCACCATCGGGCGTGGCTGGCTCCGCGTCGTCGGAACTCTTCTCGCGGATGTAATCTGCCCGAGCGAGATTCAACTTGTCATATTCCTCGCCCGAGATCACGTAGTACCACTCCGCAAAGCGACGGTTTAACTCCTCCGATTTTTTTAAACCATCCTTGATCTTCTCGACATAGTCCTCGTGGGATCGTTTGCCGGTTTGGTACGCGACTTGGGCGTCGCTGTATGCGTCGCGAACCTCCTTTAGAGGATCTTCCTCGCCCTCGACGGGTGCCGGGGCGTCCTTTAACTCGGCTGGCATCTCGGGTTCGGTCGGTTCGATTATCTCTTCGCCAAGGAACGTCTTGTCGAAAAATACACGGACAAAGACGTAGCGT
>LWDU01000185.1_pt1 | contig 17504 bp, 39 predicted proteins | sample 727161 | NCBI WGS metagenome assembly LWDU01 (sample SAMN04566230, study PRJNA314399) | hydrothermal vent metagenome | isolation source: deep sea hydrothermal plume seawater | place: Mexico: Gulf of California, Guaymas Basin | collected 2004-07-11
ATAAATAACAATTAAAAAAAACAAAATGAAAAAACTATTATTATTTCTAGGAATTATATCACTATTTGTGAGTAATTCTTATTCACAAATTACAACTAACCCAGATACTGTATGTGTCGGTGCAGTTGGTGAAAATTATTGGGTAACCAATACAGCAGGTTCAACATATGATTGGACATTGAATGGAGGAGGAGGTTCAATAACTTCTGGACAAGGAACATCAGCCATAACGATTGATTGGGGTAATATCCCAGGATTATATCCAACGGCAGTAACTGTAGTAGAAACAAACGCTGCAGGATGTACTGATACAGTTGAGTTAGATATCTTTATTCTACTACCAACATTTATTCAGATAGGACCTTTTTGTGAAGGTGACCCTTGTGTGACATTAACAGGAACCCCAGCTGGTGGTACTTGGAGTGGAACAGGTGTTGTATTAACAGGTAGTGTCTATGAGTTCTGCCCAACTACATCAGGTGCGGGTACATTTAACTTAACTTATACAGTTGGTGGATGTTCAGTCGTAATGATTGTCGATGTAAATGCGGCACCAATATTAGGACCAATTATACATAACTAATGAGATATTTGTTATCTATATTACTTTTAATACCTCTTTGGTTGTCTGCTCAAAATGTGCAGACAATCGAAGTATGTACCGCAGATCAATCATATTTACAAGACTATTGGGTAGACAATCCAATACCTAGTATATATACATGGGTTGTTCAAGGTGGGTTAATAGTTAATGGTCAAGGAACAGACCAAATAACAGTTAATTGGTTGAATGTACCATACGGGATGTATAATGTGTCTGTATCGGTTATAAGTAATGTGGGGTGTATAGGTAATTCTGTTTCATTAACTGTTGATATTGATGAATGTTCTTTCGATAACGTATTCGTACCAAATTGTTTCACCCCTAATGGTGATGAATCAAATAATGTATGGGGACCAGTTTTTGCAGGTGATTGGGATCATACACGATATAATATGTTAATCTTCAATAGATGGGGAAACCTTATATGGGAAAGTGAAAATTATCTTGCAATGTGGGATGGAACCTATAAAAATAAAATGTGTCAAGATGGTGTATATATTTGGAAAATGGAATGTAAAAAATTAAATACAGTCGCCAAAGAAGTTATGCATGGACACGTTACTTTATTAAAATAATTAAAAAATGAAATATATCTTACTTTTACTATTAACATTAAACATAACATTTGGTTTCACACAACCGAAGATAGATAAAGAAAAAATAAAAACGTCTACTATTTATATAATTGATGAATCGTGGTCACCTAGAGAGGCTCCGCGATGGAAAGCTGATGAAACTAGTTATTTACAAATTGCTGGTGATTATTTTGTATTATCAGAAAGAACTAGAGGTAAAACCCAATACTTTGAGGGTAACATTAACTCTTTAGTTGAAAGGGCTGGTGGTATCCATTTTTGGGTTAAGTCAAGAGGTAGTTTAATAATGTCTTTTGATATTAAACCAAAGGGTGATGATATCAGATTACATATGTACCATTCGCTTGGTAAGTATGATAAATATTATAACGCTCATTTAGCAACACAAAAAGAAATTCAACTTCTTTTAGAATACGGAATTTCTATATCATTTTAATAATTAATTGTTTTTTTAAAATAAAATAATTATATTTGTATATGAACAAAAATAAAGTAGAATACTGGATAAATTTTTGGCGTTATTGGTTTGATTTATTAGAGTGGAATATACTAACCCAACCCATTTTAAAAGAACAGGTTTGTTATGATGAATCCATACCTGATTCAGATAGATATTTTATTGGTGTTGAAATTAAAAAAAAATATAAACTAGGTATTATTTATCACGATCGTGAATTGGATGGTATATCCATTCTTCATGAATTATTACATATTAAATTTCCTAATTTTAGTGAAGACGAAGTTAATAAAAGGTGTGATGAAATAGTGGAAGGTAGTAGGGGTGGTCTTTGTCCTAGTTTATGTAAACATTTATACACTTAAATAAAATTTTTAATATTTATTAATATGAAGATTAAAATAACCGAATCTCAGTACAACAGAGTAATTTTAAAAGAAAGTGGTAACACCATTGAGTTTAGTGAAATATATAACACTTTGTGGGATAAAATGTTAAACACTGTTTGTAGAAAATATACTATAGATTCTGATAAGGCTCAAGATTATTGTCAAAATGGTTTTATTAAAGTATATAACAATATTTCAAAATATGATGGTAAGGGTTCTTTAGAAGGTTGGGTTAGGCGCGTAATAAATAATAATATATTAGATGAACTTAGAAAGGGTAAAATCGAAATAGATGATAGAGGAGACGATGGTTTTGATTTATCAAGACTTAAATCTTCTGAAGACACGTATGAAGAATCAAAACATTCTATTAGTGAAATAGTTGGGTTATTAACTTATTTACCACCTTCTTATAAAAGAGCCTTTGAAATGTATTACTTGGATGGTTTACAGCATAATGAGATAGGGGAGATTTTAGGTATTAGTGATAGTACATCCAAAACCAACTTAATGAAAGCTAAAAGGTTATTAAAAAAATATTTAGAAACTGGTGTACCAGATAGAATAAAAAATAAATGAAAAATAAAGTATTAATTATATTAATTTCTATAGTAACATTTATATCGTGTTCAACAACTAAAAGAACTAAACCTTGTACACAATGTCCATCGTATACGGAAACTATACCAGTTTCAGATACGATTACATTTAAATCATAAACATATAAAATGGTAATAATATTAGTCATAATAATTTCACTAATTATTGGATTTATAATTGGGAGGCGCACCAGATATAAAATTAAGAATTATGGTGTAACAAGAAAGATGTTTTTAACATTAGAAAAACAAGAAATAGATAGGAAAATACAAATTGCTTGTGATCTTGAAGATTATGAAGAGGCTTTATATTATAAACGTAAAATGGAAAAGGTTGAACGTAAATTAGAAAGAGTAAAACGTAAAGAAGAAAGAAACGAAATTTAAATGATTTTTATTAGTAATTTTATATTTATTAATATGAAACTATTGATTAGGGAGATATTAAAAGAAGAAGTAAGTAAATCACAGGATAAATTCCATAAGGATATAATAAATCTATTAAATCGAGAAGGGTTTACAGGATCATCAGATTACAGCGAAATAATTGGTTTTATTAATCACCATCTTGGTATCAAAGGGATGGAAGCTTTCGAATTGTTTCAAGTTTTTAAAAATAATAGACTAAAGCCCAATGAAGACGAATTAGTGAGGGTAGATATAAACAGAAAAAAACTTAGAACACCCAACACAAGAGGTAGAAAATTAGTAATGAATAAAGTACCATTTCAAGGAAGTAATACTAATGGTGAATATACGAAGGGTAGTTATGTGGTATTTTCATATGATTGGTACCCCATATTTGTATTTAAAGATGGTCAATGGTTTGAGAATGAGGATACATATTCACCGTCAACCTCAAAACAAATGAGTCAGTTGAGACCTTATGATCAAGGGGAGATAATATCTACATCCAAAGATAAATTATGGGACATAATCAATAGGAGATGAAACAATTGATCAGAAATATATTAAAAGAAGAAAAGGAATCTTTTTATAAAAAGGTTGCTGACGTGATAGAACCACCTTATTTTGAAAATCTCCAAAAGATGTCAATTACCGATAAATATGAAATAAAAAAAATATTAGAACATAAATTTGATCACCCCGTTAAAATTAGATATTCACCACCAACAATGTCTGGGGGTGAGATAATTGATTACGCCGTAGGTTGGGTTGAGTATGATGGGAATAATCCTAATCTATATGATTCAAAACCTATTATAACAGACATAAATTCTTTGGGGCGCAAATTCGGGAAGGTTCTATATTCTGAAGAAGGTGATTGGTGGGGATTTATGGAATATAATGATGATGGTGAACTAACTAATGAATGGGATGTTGGTGGTGGATGGTAAATATTTATAGATATGAAAATTATATTAACAGAAAAACAATTTAATGGTATTTTAAAAGAATTTTTTAATCCGTTTAAATCCGAAGAGACAAGGGTAATGGATAAACGTAAAAAATTATTAAAGAAAGCCTATGAATTATATAGTGATGTCGCAAAGCCGCCCAAAAAAGAAACCATATATGGTAATATTTATCGTGATAAATATAAATTAGATGATAGTGAAAGAGTTAAAGTTTTAGAGTGGTATGAAAGGTGGTCTTCACAATTAAAAATATCAGGCACGTATAAAGATTTACTCGATACCCTGGATTTGTTACCTGAGAAAATACAAAATACGTGGAAAGATATATTATTAAATATTTTAAAATAGCGTTTATACTATGTTAGAGTTAACAATTCCAGTAGTAACAGCAATTATAGGTATAATAGGTACACTATTAGCCATTAAATATAAACACAAATTAATAGAAAGTCGTTTGGAAAAAGATATGTGCCCAATTGGAGAATGTATAACAGAGGACACATTAGTAATTGAAAAATTACGAGAGGTTTTAGATGAAATTCATGGGGATCGTATATCGATAATGTCATTTCATAATGGTAGTACATATTATTCTGGTAAATCCATGCAAAAAATGTCTATGACATATGAAGAATGTAATAATGGGATATCTAGTGTTATGTTAGATAAACAAAATATTCCAGTTTCTGCATGTATAACGACATTAAAACCTCTAATAGAAAATGGAGAATTCTATTGTGTAGACACTAAAGATTATCCAGAAGGGTTATGTAAATATCATATAGAAAATGATGGTGTAAAATCAACATACGAGTATCCAGTAGTTGATTTATATAAAAATATAATAGGTGTTTTATCTGTAGATTTTGTAAAAAGAAAAATTATATTAAATGATGACCACCATGATTTATTAAAATTGTTGGCTGCACAGTTACCTGGATATTTATCGGGAAACCCCAAATAGTTTTTATTACATTTTTTTCCCAGTAAATTTTGTTTTTTAACATATTTTCACTATAATTGTATTCACAACAAGTATCGGAATGATTTTTATATGATTTAAAAATCTTATCCAGAAAACTAAAAAGGGAGTGATTTTAAAGCCCGCTCCCTTTTTAAACCAAAACAAAGATGACACAATCAGAAAGAGAATGGTTTTTGAGTTTACAGGAAGAAATGAAACTCACGCTTATGGAAGATATGTTAAAAGATGGTGAATTTGTAATGGCTCTTGCCACATCGAAAATTTTGTTAGATGCCCCAATACATAAAGGTGGAATTTCAACTGGAAAAATTATACAGGTGTTTGATAAACATATGGATGCCAAAAAAAAATTAAACCAAAACAAAGATGAGTAAAGAAGAATTAAACCAATTAGACAAATCTGAATTAGTAGATTTAATATATGATTATTGGAGTCAATTGAAAACCCAAGCTGAAAATGGGATGAATGATAAAGAGAATTACATGATGGAAGAGTTTGGGAGAGTAAAAATAACTCAAGTGAATAGATTAAAAAATATGTTACATCATAAATTAAGCCAAAAACAAAGATGAAGAAAACTGATTACTTACCACTAATTCCTATATGTTCAGATAAAGAACTAAAAGAAATAGCAGAACAGTGGTGTCACCTAGTTGGTGCAGAACCTACCAATGATACATTAAATGCGTTTATGATGGGAGCAAAAATAGCCATATCTAACAATGGTTGGATTCGAAGAAAAACAGAAAATAATATAAATGATTGTGGTGATGCAAATGAATATTAAACTAAAACAAAGAAAATGAGTAAATATATACCAACAATACCAATAAAGGATTTAACAGAGATTTTATTTATTCCGATCAAGTTAAAAACAGAACAGTTTTCTAAACAGGAACTAAAAAGAAAATTGAAACGAGCTTGTAAAAATGGGAACATTAACAAAAACAAGCACGTAATAACCTTTGTAACTAATAATGGTTATATGAAAGTTAACTCAACAATATGGATGGTTGGTAAAGAGTATGTATTATTAAAAGAAAACCTTTACATACCAATTGATTCAATACTTGATGTGACATAAAACAAAAATGATTAAACTAGGAATAGGATTAAGGTTTACATACAATAATAAAGATGGTGTGATCTTACAGACTTGTAATAAACTACCTAAACACCACAATAGAGAAAATGAAGTGGGTCCGTTTTATGGTGTACATTATGAAGAGGGCAATTACACTTGGTATAATGAACAGGAATTAATTAAAATAAACCAAAACAAAGATGATTAATATATTTAGATTATGTATGGTGTTTTATTAATTACATTATATTTATATAATAAAAGAAAACATGAGTAGATTAGGTAAACTAAAAAGACAATCAATTAATGAAGCTAATAAAAGAATATTGGGTGAATTTATTACCGAAACTAAAGGCGGTTTAGAAATGAGACTTAAAGATTGTTTAAAAAGATGTTCTAAAGATGAAGATCCAGAAGGTTGTAAAAGAGTTTTATGTGACCCAATTAAGAAAGAAATGGGGGAACTGACAGATACCCATTTAAAAAATGATTTAGATGGTGATGGGATACCCAATAGATTAGATCTAGATGATGATAACGATGGAGAATTAGATAATGTAGATTACATTACTGACCTTTGGGTTAATTATGATAGTGAAGATTCCCCACGTCAGTGGATAAATAAACAAAATCTAGGATTTAAATCGGGTAACTTTAGTGAATATTTTGATGATAATAGAGAAGAGTTTAATGATGATGAATGGGGAGAAGAAGAAACCTTTACCACTTGGGAAGATTGGAAATCCAGCCCATACTATAGTGATAAGACCAATAAAAGTAATATCGCATTGGCAGGAGGAGGAAGTGAAAACTATTGGAAACAAAATCTAAGAAATAATCCTCATGGTATTAAAGTGAGAAAAAGAAAAGGGTAAAGAAATGAAGGTAATAAGATTAAAAGAATCAGATATACAACGTATTGTTAAAAGAACTCTTAACGAACAAGACTATGGTGATAAAGAAACTGTAAAAAATACACTATTAGAAAGAATAATATCTGAAATAGTCACTACATTAGACTTTACTAATCAAATGGGATTCGATGGTAAACTTACATATAGTGATATAGGTGAAGTATTAGAAGGTGCATTTGATCAATCAGAATACTTATTTATGGGGGATAATGATGATGGTCCTGATGTAGAATATGGGGATGAAGAAGATGAAAGAAGATATGATGATAGAGAAAATTATGGTACAGATGATGAATCAAGGTATGATGAAAGAAATTATAAATACGGAAACCATCCTGATGAAGATAATATATAATCTCATAAAGAAATGAAAACATTAAACGAAGAGGTTAATAGAATTAAATCCATTATGGGGTTAATTGTGGAACAACCATCAATTAATAAATGTCGCGATAATAAGGATGTAGAAAATCTTCTTACTATATTAATAGATGGAACATCATCTGCTGGTAAATCATGGGTAATTAATGAATTAAAAGCGGTACCTTTTCATAAAGCAACAGACAAAAATCAATGGGTTATTATTGCATCAGACGATTTTAATGGTTATTCTCCTGAAAATGAAGAAAGAAGATTAGCGTTTGACCCACCAAGTATTAGGGATTGGGCAAAGGGTCATGATTTTGGAATAACTTCTGGAATTCATAGGAAAGCTGGTGAAGATGTACCACCAAACCCAAAAGAAAATGAGTATGTTGGTGGTCCTAATGCAAACGCTGCTGCTTGGTATATGGCACAAGAGTTTAAGTGTGGTGGTTGGAATAAGGTAATTTTTGATGATGTCACTAATGATATTTTGAATTATATTCCAAACATTAAACATAATGTGCTTTTACATGCACCTATATATATGTTGATTAAAAATATAGTTGGTAGAAATAAAGAAGGTAAAGAAGACCCCAATTGGAGAAATCCAACTAAAGCACTAGACCAATACTTAGAGAAGTATGAGGCAACAACAGAAAAACCAAAAGAAAACGAAGGTGACCCAACAACAGTATTTACTAAGAGATACTTAGAAAATGTATTATCAGATGATATAGACGATAAAAAATATATTGATGATTTCATACGTGAGTTAGGAGTGGTTGGTGATGGTATTAAATATTATATTAAAGTTAAGAATGAATATAGAACACCCAATCTACAACTAATAAATATAGATTCAGAGAGAAAAGTTTATTTGGATAAGTTCAAAGAAATTGTAACGTAATATAGAAATATAGGGATTATTGTGATACTTATATAATAAAAGAAATTATGGCATATATTAGAACAGAATACACACATAAAATTAATTATATTTATAATAAAAGAAAACATGGGTAAGGTAATTAAATTAAAAGAATCAGATCTACAACATATAGTAAAGAGAGTAATTAAAGAATATGATTTTTATGTTGATGTTGGTGTTGAAGAATATGTTGAGGGTGTTGTTAACAATCCTGATATGACAAAGGATGAAAAACTAAATGCGTTAAGAGATATGAGAAGAGGAAATGATTTTTATAAAGCTTCTAGATATCATAAAAAGGGAATTAAAGATGCTATAGAATATGTTCTCAGAAATTAAAAAAATAAAGATATGAAAAAAGTAATTAAATTAAACGAAAAGGATTTACAAAGAATTGTAAAGAAAACAATTAAAGAACAAAGTTTTGATCCCGATAGATATGAAGAAACCGATGATTATGGATATAATAGACTGGTGGAATATTTACAACCTTTGGTTAATCAGGGTCTTATTCATGGTGAGATTAGAGATGAAATATTAGACTTGGCCCAATCTTACGCTGATGATATGTGGAGAGAAGGTGCTCAAGGTGGTTTTGCTGGTAGATAAAGATATGAAATCCACAATAAGAAGAATATTAAGGGAACAAACGCACCATGAAATAGATACCATTGATGCTATTTTAGTATTTGGTGGGACTTTAAAAAAAATAATTACTATTAAAAATGCTAAATATAGAGTTGAAAAAGCGGTGGAGTTATATAATCAAGGATTAGCACCGAATATATTAATGAGTGGTTATAAGAGTATGTCAGATAATAAACCACCCAAAGAAACAGAAGCACAATTTATGAAGAATTACGCTATTGAACTTGGTGCTGATGAAAATGATATATTTTTAGAAGACCAAGCACAAGACACAATAGCAAATATAATTTATAGTAAACTCATAATGGATGAGTATGGTTGGAAGAATATGATTTTTGTTAGTTCAGATTTTCATATGAAAAGAATTAAATTAATAAGTGAGTATATCTTTGATGATACATATAATATAGATTATGTTGGTTCTAAAAGTATTGATGAAAATGTAGACGAAGATAAAAAGAGTGAGGACTTTCTAAAGTGGTTTGGTGATACAGAAAATGATAATGAGTCACTACTAAACTTTCTGGATGAACGACACCCCTTTGATTATAAAAAATAAATAAATGAAAGTAGTAAGATTAAACGAAAGTGATATTCAACGTATAGTTAAAAGAGTATTAACTGAACAAGAACTTCCATTTGAACTGGACCAAGAAAAAGTATCATCAATACTTAATAAAATATTTCCACCTTTAAGACATGATAGTGTTTTTATGAGATCACATAACATCCCTTTTGATTATCATTATTATAGTAAAGGGGTTGGTAAAACAGAAGAAGAAATAGTAGAAGAATTTATTAATCTTACTCCACTACAACTATATGAAAGAACAAAGTTATATGAAAAAGAATTTAGGAAAACTAAATATAACTTATAAGATAAAATTATTTAAACCTCTATAGAAATATAGGGGTTTTTTGTTTTTATAAAATATTTTTTGTATATTTGTGATAATTAAAACTTAATATTATGAAAAAAACAATTAATAATGAATTAAAAGCGGTGGGAACTTTAGAAGTTAAAGGTAATTTTTCCAGTTTAAAACAATGTGATAAAGTAAGTTCTGTAGAGATATATGAAACTAATGATTTAGAAAAATTTGTTTTCGCAAAATGGAACAGAGATGTCCGTAAAGAAAAAGTTAAATCTTTAACTGAAAGAATGAAAGTGTTTTTTCTCACCTTTACAATCATAGTAAATGAATTTTTAGAAATTATAGATGGGCAACATAGATTTTCTGCGTTGAAAATCTATAATGAATATCGAAAAAGTATTGGGTTAGAACCTATACCATTAAGATATGAGATAAAAGTAGGTTGGGGTAAAAAAGAATGTAAAGAACTTAATAGTGAGACATCCATTTTTTCCAATGAGGATACTTTGAAACAAGAGATGTATAATGGTAATAAAAATTATATTCTATACGATAAGTTTAGAAAGGAATACCCATTCTTAGGTCATAACACAGTGATAGGTTTGTTATCTGGTAATATTAAAGCTACTAAAGGTGGAGAAAACAAATCATTTAAGGTTGGTACTTTTAAAGTTAAAGATTATGAAGGATCTATAGAAAAAACAAATAAAATCATAGACATTGTGGAAACTACTATAATTCCTTTGGGTGATAGAGGTAATCCACAAACAACTTACACTTTATCAATACTTCCATTCATTTTTGATAGTAAGTACGATCACCAACATATGATGAAACAAATCAAAAATCGTAATAAATATACTAAGGATTCGTTACCAGAATCTACAAAATTAACAACTTGTAAATATTACTTACAGAAATTATATAATCACGATGTTGATAAGAAGGATAGGTTATCTATTTTAACTAAGGCTCAAATGTATAAAGAAGAATTAAAAAGAGAAAATGGATAATAATAATTTAGATGTGGTGTTTGACTATGTTAAGCGCCACATCACATATAATCATTTATGGAAGATAGGTGTGTATTATAGTCAAGTTAGGGAGCTGGGTGATGAATTACATAACAATTCACATGGTATAGAGATAGAGTCAATATTCAGACACTTATTAAAGGCTAAAAATATAACAGATAAGGAATTGTCTTTGGTACGATGTAAGGGTCAAAGGGAATTACATGATTTTATATTACCTGAACCTCTCAGTACTAAAATACAAAATAAAACTATCATACGTAATGGTGGTTTGTATAGACATTTTGATGGGTTAAAGGATGATAGAAACGCGTTGAAGATAATTGATACCAGTAGAAGATCTAATCAGTTATCGTCTGATTATGTTATAGATGAATTCCTAACTAATTTAACAGAGGATTTTAATATAATGATGTACGTATATGATATAAAAAATAATAGAGGGTGTTTAGCTTTAACTTCGCTATGTGAAATGGGTTTAACTTTATTAAATTCCACTAATAATGAAAAACTTTCATTAATGATATCTTATAATGGTAGTTGTCAATATTTCCTAAACAGAAGGGACGTATACTTAACAGCCAAAAGTAAAAATAGATTAATAGAATTTAGTTTACCAGAAGAGGAAGAGGAAGTTTTAAAGTATATTAAATTTAAATCTAATCCAGAATCAATTGTGGATAAGGTGTTGTAATATTCATTATACCACCAAGAAGGGCTGGGATGATTGAACTCTTGGGTGATCGAAAGGATTTGTTATTTAAGTATATAATTACTATATTTGTGTTATGGGGTATGAAGAATTTCTGGATAAGGTATATGAACAGATTCTATCTGAAACAAAGATAAATGATAATAATGTACATATTCCTTACTTTCCTTATTATTTTCTTTCTTCACACATCTTTTTCCATTCTTTTCTTTTATGTCATTTCATTAATCATTGTAAAGAAGTATATAGTTTAAATGAAGGAGAGATACAATATGTATGGAATAAGTATTATGAAGAAATGAGAAATGAATATATATCTATGATTAAAATATGATGAACAAAGAATTTCTAGATAAAGTATATGAACAGATTGTAAGTGAAACAAGGATAAATAATGATAAGTTACATACTCCTTTCCTCGATTTTCTTCTATCCTGGCCCATTCTTCCCTGTTCTCGCTCGTACTTCCACAATCCGTCCCCTAGCTACTCCTTTTCTTGTCACTGTAAAGAAGTATATAGTTTAAAAAATGATGAGGTAGTATATATCTGGGATAAGTATAAGGATAGAATTCTTACTGCACCCCTAACCCATTATAGATAAAAAAGAATTATGTTAGATAATAAATTTCTGGATAAGGTATGTGATCAGATTATATCTGAAACAAGGATAAATAATGATAAGTTATATACTCCTTACTCTCTCTCACCTTATTACTTCACCTCTCTTCCCCATCCTCTTTCCTCTTCCACGCTCGTTCTTCTCTTCTCCTTCCACTGTAAAGAAGTATATAGTTTAAAGAATGATCAAGAGATAAAATATGTATGGGATAAATATAAGGAAGAAATAACAACTCTAATGTATGATAAGGAATTAATCCACTAAGAAAAAGGATGATGATTTATAACTAAGATCATAATAATATAAAATATCCATATATTTATGTGTATGGATAAGAAATTTTTACATAAGGTATTAGATCAACTTGTTAGAGAAACAAGAATAGATTATGGTGAGAAAATAATATATTTTCCTTTTTTCTCTATGTTAATCACACATTTTAAAATAATATTTAATACTCCAGAGATTCCCCAACCCCTAACTTTTCTTCAAGTTCTTTATGACCATTGTAATGATGTATATGGGTTAAATGAAAAAGAAACAGATTATGTATATGAAGAATATATAGGTATTATTAAAAATAAGTTAAAAAAGGGTGAAGAATTTCTAAATAAGGTGGTTGATCAACTTGTTAATGAAACAAGAATAGATTATGAGAATGAAAGAGTATATTCCCCTTTTCTTCTCACTTTTTTCTCCTCTTTTTTCCTCTCCCTTCTTCCTTTACCTTATTCTCCACCAGTAGAAGTATCTGATCATTGTAAAAATGTATATGGGTTAACACGTAAGGAAATAAAATATGTATGGGAAAATTATGTTATTATAATTAAAGATAAAATAGAAAAAGGATAAGGAGTCATAACTCAGATAATAATTACCCCTATACTAAAAACTTTATTCCAAATGAGTATATTTATAATAAAAAGAAAACATGACTAAAGTAATTAAATTAAACGAAAGTGATATTCAACGTATTGTTAAAAGAGTATTGAATGAACAAATGTTTAAAAACAAAATACAATTAAAACCTATTGATGAATTAGATTTTAGAGACATAGAAGATTTATCTATTAATTATTATGAAGATGGAGAACGTTTTAATTTTTGGGACTTTATGATTGGGAACTACTTCCCACTAAAAATTAATGGTGATGATTGTAATTTTAAAATTAGAAAAGAAGATGGTAAGGAATATAATCTGATTATTAAAGATAAAGAAAAAGTAGATAAAAGTACTGTATATAAATTAATGTTACCTAAAGAATTAGAGGTTGAGTCTGGAAGTGCAGAGGGGTGGTTTGGTGAGATGATAATTAATTGTAAGGGTAAACAAACTACAATGGATTGGGAGATGACAGATTAACATTTATCTACTAAAAAATAGTTAAACCTCTATATAACATAGGGGTTTTTTTATGACCAATAATTATAAGTCTACAACCCCACAAACAACTGCCACTATAATAACAATTACTTATACGATTAAGTGATAATTGCTACCAGAATAACAACCTATATATTGTAGTTGAAATAAGGACTTCTAAGAGTCCCCGTTGATGTGTCGACCACTGATTCATTTTAAAAAAGATACTTCGTTAGATGTTACCTGAAACCCTTATAATTAGATTATAATACTATTACTATGGTATATTATTCGTTTGCCCCATTAAAATAATGGTTTAGTGGGTAATCGTAGGTTAACGTGGTAAAAAGTGGGAAAGTGACCGATGTTTACTTAACAAAGTGGGAAATAACATTGCCTCCTCCGTTAATCTCTCCTCATTTTTGTTCCAGGATTTTCAGAGATATAAACAAATATACGGATAATTCCTTAGAAAAACAACTATTTACCCCACTATTTATAAACAATTTACTATACCTTACCACAATTCCCCACCAGCTTATATTTATATGTATGGAATATAAATTTTTAGATAAAGTAATAGAACAAATTATTAGTGAGACTGAGATAGATCACGATCGGGAAATAATAATTATGAAATCCTTTCCCACTGAATCCTACAAAATGGGTTTCTTTACATACACTTTCCAATTCCCTGACCAATTGATACATCGTTATTTTTCCATCCGTTGTAAAGAAATATATGGACTAAATGATGATGAGGTAGAATATGTATGGGATGAATACAAAAGGATTATCGATAATAAGATAGATGGATAAGAAATTTCTAGATAAGGTAGTTGATCAGATTGTTAGTGAAACTGAGATAGATTATGATAAAGAAGAAGTATATTTTCTTTTGTTTATTCCTTTTTCTGTCTTTTCTCTCTATTCCTCCTTCGATCTTCGTCTCTCCCCCTCTCGCTCTCGCGTTTTCTCCAAACATTGTAAAGATGTATATGGTTTGAACGAACAAGAGATAGAATATGTGTGGAGGGTATATAGTGATGATATCAGATATAAAATAAAAAACAATGGATAATTATTTGGTTATGTCAAAAAGAATGTGTATCTTTATGTTAAGATTTACATATGGGTAGAAGACCCCCACCTGGACCAACCTCATATATTACACTATAGTCCAGGGGTTCCCCTTAAGGTCTTCCACCTCATCCACAATATAAAGATACGGATAATAAATGACAATACCTAATTTTAAGGGGGATATTTTAATAAAACTTTTATATATAAAAATATAAGACAGGTCGGAGTCCAGTCTTCCAGATACTTGTGATATCTCCGCCCGTTTCGAGTAAACCCCCACCAACAATATAAAGGTACAAAAAATATATGACACCGCCAAACAATTAATCATATATTTATTGTTATGGATAAAAGATTTTTAGATAAAGTAGTTGGTCAGATTATTAATGAAACAAGAATAGATTATGAGAATGAAAGAGTGTTTACTCCTTTCTCATCTCCTCTTTCATCCTATTCTCGACTTATATATAACATTCGTTTCTCTCCCTCCTACTCTTCCTATGTCTCCCCTCTTCTTCTTATCCCTTCTTTTCCCCACCATTGTAAAGAGGTATATGGGTTAAACGATGAAGAAATAGAATATGTGTGGGGAAAATATTTAAAAGAATTAATAAAGGATAAAACAAATGGATAAGAAATATTTACATAAGGTAATTGATCAACTTATTAGAGAGACTGAGATAAATTGGCGCGACATTTCATCTTTCCATATAACCACTTCTCCTCCTTACCACAAAAACAGATCAATTCGTAGAAATACAATCAGAGTACAATCTTTTTTCTATGACGCTGATTTCTTTCATCTCTTTCCTGACCCTGACCCTGAACAAAACTTTACCTTTAACCGTTACTTTAAAAAACATTGTAGAGAAGTATATGGATTAAATGATGATGAGATGGATTATGTCTGGAGAGAATATGTAAATAGTATTATAAATAAAATAGAAAATGGATAAAAGATTTCTACATAAAGTAATAGATCAGATTGTTAGTGAAACAAGGATAGATTATAATGAATTATCACCAACGTTATACACTCCCTTCCCCTATCCTCCCCTTATCATCTCCTTTTCCACATTCCCTCCCCGTTTTCTCTTTTCCTCTTTTACCAATCATTGTAGAGATGTGTATGGTTTAAATAATGATGAGGTTAGGTATGTGTGGGATGAATATATTAAGATAATAAGAGATAAAATAAACAATGGATTATAAATTTTTAGATAAGGTAGTGGATCAGATTATATCTGAAACGGAGATAGATCATGAAAAGAAAAGGTTCTTTCCTCCTTATTCTCCTTCCCCTTTCCCCGTCTCCCTCTTCACTCCAATCTTTCCTCTCTTTTCCAAACATTGTGAAGAAATATATGGATTAAATCCTGATGAGATAAAATATGTATGGTATGAACATAAACAAATAATTAAAGATAAAATATATTCATATGGATAAACCTATTGACTTTATCAAACATTATTACTATATTTGTATCATAGTTGTTTAAGAATATTGTTTTTACCACTCTCTATCCCTCTGGGGAGGAGAGATACCTAATCACTCTTTAGACTATCATTTAATGTTGATGATGAGGTTTGGTAAAGAACAGTAACTGTGAGTAAGGTCAAGGGTATACTCCCACCAGAGTTACACATACTTCTCACATATAGAAAGGGATAATCAGAGCTGGGTTTCATGAGTATTAAGTACGACTGGAATCTGTAAAGATTGTCCCTTTTTTATTTGATATTGTCAGATATAATCAGTATATTTGTTATATGAAAGATACATAAAGATATTACATATATATTTAAGGATGAGGTACAGGAAGGGGTACCCTATAGAAATATAGTTAAACCCCCTACCCCTAGGGGGTCCCCCTCCAGTCCCCTCTCCGTATCCTCCCTCCCCTCCCCCCTACTAAACACAAAAAAAGGGGGGGTGATGTAATCCATAAATTTTCCAGGAATTTTCAGAGTTTAGAAATAAAGACTTTTACTTTATATTTATATTATATGGATAAGAAATTTTTAGATAAAGTAGTTGGTCAGATTATTAGTGAAACAAAGGTAGACTGGTTGTATGATTTAATAATTGACCCTTTTGTGTTATCCCTTCAATTATTTGTTGAATCACCTGTCGCTTCTTATCCGATATATCACACATTTGTAAAACATTGTGAAGAGATATATGGATTAAATCCTGATGAGATAAAATATGTATGGGAAGAATATAAAATTACTTTTAAAGAATTCTATGGTAACCCATTATTAACGACAAGAGGTTATAAAAAAATAAATAAGTAATTATGTATGGTTAGTATGGAATTTCGATAAAAGGAACCCATTTCTGGGTAACACCTTCAAATGATAAAATTTTTCCAGGAAATTTTCAAGTTTTTAAAATATAGTCCTTTTTATTATATCCTTATATTTATATTAAAAGGTAAATAAAACTATTTAAAAAATATTAAAATGAAAATCAAGAAAAACGGTGAAACAATTAATCTAACGGAGTCAGATTTAAAAAGAATTGTTAAGAAAGTATTAATTGAACAAGTTTCCCCTGAAGAGTTAATGAATAATTTAAGAGAAATGGGTGACTTACAACAGGATATAGCCCATAAATTAAAATCTAAAACACCAGAAGATTGGTGGGACATATGGCGATCTTTGAAATGGTTGGGTGATTGGAATTATAAGAACGACCCAAATATACCATATGAAGAATGGAATAATAAAGCTACAAAAGCGGCAGCGGCATTAGATATATCTTTAGATGAGACAGAGGGTTCAGATTTTTGGAGGAGCAATGAAAAAATTTCAAAAAGTTTAGGTCCTGAATATGTAAAACTATTAAATGCAATAAAAAAGA
>LWDU01033282.1_pt1 | contig 17498 bp, 18 predicted proteins | sample 727161 | NCBI WGS metagenome assembly LWDU01 (sample SAMN04566230, study PRJNA314399) | hydrothermal vent metagenome | isolation source: deep sea hydrothermal plume seawater | place: Mexico: Gulf of California, Guaymas Basin | collected 2004-07-11
CAATGCGCTGCTTCTATCTACGGCGCAAACCTTGCCACAGACCGATCCGATTCCCCGCACCTGAGTGCCGAACATATTACCGGTGAGATGTATTTTGCCTGTGCCGAAATAGATTCTTATGCGCCAAAAGAAACCATAGAACAATTACTGCATCAGCTCGAGCAAACTAATATCAATTATCGACTTGAGTGGTACCCAGGCGCGGAGCACGGTTTCGCTTTTCCGGGCAGGGGCGATATTTATCACAAAGCAAGCGCAGAGCGCCACTGGGAGCGGCTGCACGCATTATTTGATAGAAATTTATCAAACTAATCACCTGAATAGTACGCAGAAACTAACCTTGAGATTCGTTTATTGACAAACAGCAGGCGACGCCTAGGGCGTCAACCGGCTAAATAATGTAAGGTAGAATAATGTCCCAAGGCTCGAATAAAATAAGACACATTATGCAGCCACAATGTAAAGTAAGATCAATGGAGAATTTTAAGCTACACCACCTGTCACCGGCAATCGGCACAGAAATTCAGGGTATTGATCTCAGCCGGGTCCTTTCAATCGAAATCATCGACTGGCTGACAGAGTTGCTGGTGGAACGGAAAGTCTTGTTCTTTAGAGATCAGCCTCTCACCGCTGACCAACATATCGCCTTTGCGGCCCGATTCGGTGAACTTGAAATACATCCGTTTACCAAAAATAACAGCCAACATCCAGAAATCATTCAACTGTACAACGACAAGAAACGCCCGCCAAAAGTCAATAAATGGCACTCTGATGTCACCTGGCGCAAAAAGCCCTCTCTGGGATCGATTCTTCTCGCACGAGAAGTCCCCGAAGTGGGTGGTGATACACTATTCGCCAATATGGAACTCGCCTACGAAAAACTGGAAAGCGGCACAAAGAACAAGATCAAAACCAGCGCGGCTTGCCATGACAATCAGGTATTCCTGAACAACATGCGAGCCAACGGCGTTGACGAAAAAGCGATCGCAACCACTGCTGCTTCTTTCCCACCGGTAAAGCACCCTACCGTGCGTACGCATCCTGTTAGCGGCCGAAAGGCCCTGTACGTGAACCAGATCTTTACCAGAAGCATCGACGGTCTTGATCCCGACCAATCTGACAAATTACTCAGAGCGCTTTTCCTCACAGCATGGAATCCCGATATACAGTGTCGTTTCCGCTGGAGAAAAAATTCTGTGGCATTCTGGGATAATCGTGCTGCGCAGCACTACGCAGCAGCAGATTACTGGCCCAACACCAGAAAGATGGACCGCGTTACCATCCAGGGCGACGTACCCTGCTGATTCGATTAGCTCTCGCCTCCAGTCACCTCAGTTAATTTAATTCCAGAGACACCCATACAATACAGCCGCTATAAAAAAACGCCATGAAACTAATAAAGGAATAAAGTAATGCCAGATTCCTCTACGAGCCTGTCTTCAAGATACCTGTGGTACGTTGTTTTTATCTTCACCCTGGCCTCGACTTTCTCGATTATTGACAGGCAAATACTTAATGTCATGGTGGGACCACTCAAACGGGACCTGGGCGGCATTAGCGACACCCAGATATCATTGATAATGGGCTTCGCATTTGCGCTGTTTTACACGCTAATGTCCTATCCCGCCGGCAGGATGGCTGACCGCTTCAATCGAGTCAACCTAATGACCGCAGGCATAGCAGGCTGGAGCGTCATGACCATGCTGTGCGGTACAGCCAACCATTACTGGCACTTATTTATTGCCAGAATGGGCGTAGGTATTGGCGAGGCCACACTCGGGCCAGCGTCCAATTCAGCCCTGGCAGATTACTTCCCGGCTGATCGCCTACCCCTTGCTATTGGTATAGTCGCGTCTGCTCCGTTCATTGGCCAGGGACTCGCGAATATAGCCGGAGGCCCCCTTATTGATTACCTGGAATCAACACCCAACCTGGTGATTCCTATTCTGGGAGAGGTCTACTCCTGGCAAATGGTACTTATCACTGTGGGAGCCCCGGGTCTATTAGTCGCCCTGGCCATGTGGTTTCTCCATGAACCAGACAGAAAGGGAAAACAATTCGAATCGCCCAGGTCGGTGCCCTTTCCGGAAGTCTGGCAATTTATCAAAAGCCGACAACGATTTTTTTTCCTGGTATTCCTTGCCTACCTGTGTCTGGCAACCCAAGGCTGGTCATTATTTTCCTGGCTGGTTGAGTACTTCGTGCGCAATCATGGCTGGTCCAGAACCGAAATTGGGTTGTCGTATGGTTTCATTGCCTTGTTTTTCGGGATCGCCGGCAGCGTCAGCGGTGGGCTATTCGCTGGCTGGCTTATCAGAAGGGGGAATACAGATGCCACACTGCGTGTGGTATTAGCCAGCACCATAGTGCTTCTACCACTTGCTGGCACGCTAACCCTGGTTGCAAATGCTTATACGGCGCTGGCTCTGTTGATCCCGGTAACCTTTTGCATGGCAGTACCGCCTGGCTTAATCATTGCAACACTGCAATTGATTTCACCCAATGAGCTAAGAGGCCAGATGGTCGCTTTTTACCTGATTGCTGTTAATTTTCTATCTTACAGTTTTGCACCATCGCTCCCAGCAATATGCAGTGATTATCTATTTGCAAGTGAGCTTGCGCTCGGTAAATCAATTTCTCTGCTCGCAGTAATCAATTACAGCATCGCGATAATCTGCTTAATACTTGGCCTGAAGTACTATCGCCATGCCCTTGAAAGAGCAAAAACCTGGCAAATTCACTAATCTTGATAACTGGAACTGTCAATTTCGCCTTACATCACGAAAAGGCCCGGTGTCAGAACGAGGCTCTTTAGGCATACCCAGTACTCTTTCGGAGATGATATTACGCTGAATTTCATCGGTGCCGCCAGCAATTGAAACAGCCGGTGTAGACATCAGGATTTCTGCTATTAACCCTTCCAGGGGTGCATCCGCACCTTCCAGCATTGCATCGGCACCGGCAATCAGGGTATGGACTCGAGCGGCCAGCTTGGCTACATTACTTGCCGCTAATTTGCCCAGGCTCCCTTCTGGACCCTGCTTTCTTCCAGCTTGCTGCGCCGCCCTGGCTCGCTTGGCTGTCCACTGCGCCGATCGAGCCATGATGATCAATTTAGCTAATTCCTGTACAACAGCGGGGTCATTAACCCGCCCTGTTTCTATGGCTCTGGGTAATACCAGGTCAACCCTGCCGGCTCGCTGCGGATACCACTTATAAGGTTCCATTACCGTTTCAATCTCGACTTGCTCTTGCTGGTAAATTCGCCCCGTACGCCGCGCTTTGATATCCATAGCGACCCCAGGTGACCTTAATCCGTCAGCCCCCCTGCGTTCATGAGCCAATGTGGTCAGTGCCACCTGCCAACCTGAGCCCAAACTACCCACCTGGTGTTGCGCTTCCACATGGGCATCGGTCATAAACACTTCATTAAAAGACGCGTGATGATTCATCTGCCGCAGCGGCGACACCCGAACCCCAGGCTGGTGCATATCAATGACAAAATAAGTCAAGCCTCTATGTTTAGGTTCGTCCCAATCGGTTCTAGCCAAGAGTAATCCCCAATCCGCATGATGCGCACTGGTCGTCCAGACCTTCTGGCCGTTAACAATCCAGCGATCACCATCCTTGTCTGCCCGGGTTATCGCCCCTGCAAGATCAGACCCACTACCGGGTTCGCTGAACAATTGACACCAGTTTTCCTGGCCAGTGAGGATGCCGCGAAGAAACTGTTTTTTTTGTTCATCCGTACCGTGCTCAAGCAGAGTAGCGGCAGCCAGCATTCGTATACCGGATTTGGCAACACCCACCACATCAAGTGAGGCCAGCGCCTGCTCAACTACAGCAGACTCGGCCGAATTCATATCCCTGCCAAACCACTGTTTGGGCCACTGCGGGACGCCCCAGCCAGAGTCTGCCAGCAGGTTTCGCCAAGCAACCAGATCCCTATCAGGATCCCAGGTTTCCTCCAGCCAAGTTCGAGCCTGTTCGGCAATTTCAGTTAGATCCTGTGAAGTCATAATTGTCCTCCTGATTCACTAACCAACTCCTTGACAAGTCGCGCTCGGTGCCAGACAGGGTCGCCTAGTAATACCTCCGAGGACTTCGCTCGTTTAAACCACAGATGAGTGTCATTTTCCCAGGTAAAACCGATCCCGCCATGAAGCTGAATGGTTTCCAGCGCGGCTAATAAATACACCTCGCTCGCTTGTGCTTTGGCAATGCTTGCATCCACGGCTAATGTGCCCATATCTCTACCCGCTGATTCAGCGGCAAAATAGGCCGCGGATTTGGCTAACTCCACGGCCAGAAGAAGGTCGGTACAGCGGTGCTTGATAGCCTGAAACGAGCCGATGGTACGTCCAAACTGGACTCGTAACCGGGTGTAATCCAAAGTGTCTTGCAGTAATTTCTCAGCTCCGCCAACCATTTCATTGGCCAGCGCTATGGCCGCCAGATCAAGAACCATCTGTAATTTTCGACCGGCCTGCCCATAATGCCCAATTAGCTCTGCCGGAGTCTGGTCTAGTTGCAGCTCTGCCTGTTTCCTGGTGCGGTCCATCACACTCAGACCCCGCCTTGACAATCCGGGCGCATCGGCCGAGACGGCAAAAACTGACAAACCGGCGAGCCCACTGGTTCCAGGCAGGCGAGCGACTACAAGTAACAGGTCTGCTTGGCATCCAGAAACAACAAATCGCTTGTTGCCTGTCAGGCGATAGCCCTCATCATCATCAGCGGCGGCAACACAGGTTTGAACTGAGGTCAGCAAATCAGAATCACTGCTTTCAGCAACCGCCAGCGCGGCGATCATGTCACCGCTGGCGATTTGTGGCAACCAGCGCAATTTCTGATCCTCGCTGGCAATCAAATCAATCGCGGTTACTGCCATCACTGAGCTTGAAAAAAAGGGGCCACAGTACAGAGCCCGGCCCATTTCCTCCATGGCGATACCCATTTCCATCATGCCAAAACCAGAACCGCCATACTGCTCAGGAACAATCAGGCCCTGCAGGCCTAATTCACCGTTTAATCGCTGCCAGACTTGCTGGTCATAGCCGCTTTCAGTTTCCATTAAACTGCGAACCGAAGTGACAGCAGAGGTGTCTTTCAAGAATCGACGCAGACTTTCTCTAAATTGTTGGTGCTCATCGGTAAACTGGAACTGTATATCCGTTACAGTGTTCATTGTTATTCAACCTGTGCTAAATATATCCTGGGGTACTCCCATTCCTCTAAATTTAACATAGCACCCCCAGCTAGAACGATTACTACATGACCAGTATACTTAGGTTGTCGCCAAAACAAACTAGCTATCAGATTAGGTGAATCACATGACTTCATTCCCAATTAGTACCGACCAGATCAGCATTCAGTGGCTGAGCAAAGTACTCAATTGCGAAGTTTCAAATTTCCACATCGAACCCCTGGGAGAAGGCATTGGTATCATTGGCCTGGTGACTCGGTTAACCCTCGAAGGACAAAACTGTCCAAAAACACTTATCGCTAAATTTCAGTCACCCTCTGCCGACAATCGAGCAATAGCTCACCTTTTTAAAATGTACGAACGAGAGTATCAATTCTATAGCCAGGTGCTAGAGCAGGTCCCTGTACGAGCGCCCCAGTGTTATCATGCTTCCTTTGATCCGGACTCCAAGGCATTTATCCTCTTACTTGAGGACCTGCTCGGTTACCGCCTAGGAGATCAGGTAAAAGGCTGTACCGTAACAGAATGTGAACAGGTCGTGAACGCCATGGTAGACCTGCACAGTTCCACCTGGCAACCGGACCATCTCAATGAGATAAATTATCATAATACTGACTTCCAGGTGCAAGGCATGATCGATGGATTCACTGCGGGTTGGCCAGTCGTGACTGAAAATTTCTCTCACCTCGTCAGCCGGGAAACGGCCCTGAAGGGAAGCGGCCTTTCTGAAAACATAAAGCCCCTGCTTGAGCAGATAATGGATGGTCCTGTTTGTATTGCCCATGGCGATATGCGTTTGGATAACCTGTTTTTCGGGCAGGATCATGTTGCCCTGGTGGATTTTCAAGCGCTATGTAAGTCCGCGCCAGAACACGATCTGGCTTACTTCTTAAGCCAAAGCCCGAGCCAGGTGATCCTGGATGACCGCGATTGGGTAGCTTACTATCACAGGCAACTGACCGGTAAAGGCATCAGTTACGACTTAGAGCTCTGTCGTGATCGTTTTCAACGCTGCACGCTCTACTTTTTATGCTATGCCGTTATCATCTGCAGTGCTCTGGATATGGCCAATGAGCGCGGAAGACTACTTGGCGAAACCCTTCTGGGCAATGCATTAAACTCCATCAATACACTGGATGGTTTCAGTTTACTAAAATAAGGAATAGTAATGAATTTAGAAGGAAAGGTTGCTGCAGTAACCGGCGGCTCTGCAGGTATAGGCCGAGGTATAGCAGAAGCGTATCTGGCGGAAGGGGCAGCGGTTGCCATCATGGCTCGAAATGCAACAAAAGCACAAAAAACCCTGGATGAAGTAGGCGCTGGAGAGCGGCTCATATTCGTCCAGGGTGATGCCATGCAACAGGACGACGTGGAAAATTTTGTGGACAAAACAGCTGCTCATTTTGGGCAACTGGATATCCTGGTCAACAATGCAGGCGGGGCCGGTGACCTTCAACCTACAGTCGATCTAAGCGATGAAGCCTTTGATGAAGCAATGAAGTGGAACGTCTATTCTACTTTCTGGGGAACAAGGCGTGCACTGAAATTAATGATTCCGCAAAATTCCGGCAGGATCATCAATATATCTTCCATTGAGGGGAAACACGGCAAGCCAGTATTAACAGCCTATACAGCTGCAAAACACGCGGTTAACGGCATGACAAAATCAACGGCGCGTGAGGTCGGCACCCTGGGAATTACGGTTAACGCAATCTGCCCTGGTCTCATTATCACCGATATTGTCAAAGAAAATGGCCCCAATACTGCCCAGGCAATGGGTATGACTTTTGACGAGATGATCGCGCTCTTCTCCCAGGAATCAGCTATCCAGCGGCCAAATACAGTTGAGGAGGTCGCTGCCATGGCAGTTCTCCTGGCTAGCGACGCCGGTGCAGGCATTACCGGTGCGTTACTCAGCGTGGACGGTGGCTCAGCACAATACTGATAACGAGGGATAAGTAGGATAATGGCTCAGGATAGATAGATCAGAACAGGTTCCACATCAATTGGGGTCGTCAAGATAACTCTTTAACTGATCTGATCTTGTAGGATGTCTCAATTTTCTCAATGCCTTCGCCTCAATCTGTCGGATCCGTTCCCGAGTCACGTCAAATTGCTTGCCCACCTCTTCCAGGGTGTGATCGGTATTCATATCTATTCCGAAGCGCATTCGAAGCACCTTTGCTTCGCGTGCAGTCAACCCGGATAAAATATTTCGAGTGGCATCGCGCAATCCTTCTTCAGTAGCCACTTCTACAGGAGAACCAACCGGCCCGGCTTCTCCTAAATTGGAATCCGAGTCTAAAAAATCCCCCAGATGGGAATCATCATCATCGCCGATCGGTGTTTCTGTAGAAATAGGTTCTTTGGCAATCTTTAATACGCGCCGGACCTTTTCTTCAGGCATCTCCATTCTTTCGCCAAGTTCCTCAGGCGTTGGCTCCCGTCCCATTTCCTGCAGCATCTGCCTGGAAATTCTAGAGAGTTTATTGATCGTTTCAATCATATGAACTGGAATTCGAATGGTCCTGGCCTGGTCGGCAATAGATCGAGTAATCGCCTGGCGAATCCACCAGGTAGCGTAAGTTGAAAATTTATAACCACGCCTATATTCAAACTTATCAACGGCCTTCATCAGACCAATATTGCCTTCCTGGATCAGGTCAAGAAACTGTAGGCCTCGATTGGTGTACTTCTTGGCGATGGAAATCACCAATCGCAGGTTTGCTTCAACCATATCTTTTTTAGCACGACCCGCCTTCGCTTCACCAATGGACAGGTGGCGATTGATATCCTTGATTTCAAAAGCAGTCAGTTGGCTTTTTTGCGCCACTGACCGGATTCGCTTCTGCGTTCGAACAATTTCAACTTCTACATTGGCAAGTCTGCTAAAGCCTGCCTTAATCTGTTCTGACACCCAATTCAGGTCTTCTTCCTGTCCAATAAACGACTGTAGAAAGTCCTTTCGAGTCATACCGCCCTGACGCAGGCAAATTGCCAGAATCTGACGCTCAAGGCGACGAATTTCCTGATGCGGTCCGCGCACGGTGTTGACCACCCGCTCGTATACCTTGGGAATAAATTTGAAGAACTGAAATGCGTCGCCCAGAGCCGCCAACTCCTTCGTAACAGCTTTGGATGTTCGACCATTTCTCTTAATTGACCGATGTGTTTTTTTCAATTGAGATCGTAATATGCTGAAGCGTTCCTGGGCTAATTCAGCATCAGGCCCAGTATTTCCTTCGCTGGCATCTTCTTTTTTTGCTTCACCAGGCACCACTTGCGCAGCTGGCGTTACAAATTCAACAGGGTCTAAAAATCCTAATAGCAAATCTGTTAACAGACCCTCTTCTGCTTGAGTATCATCATAACGATCCAAAACAAATTCGGGTATGCTAGGAAATTTTGCTGCCGCCTCGAGCACGTCTCTGATCCCGTCTTCAATGCGTTTGGCAATGACGATTTCACCCTCTCGGGTTAACAACTCGACACTCCCCATTTCGCGCATGTACATTCGAACAGGATCTGATGTTCGGCCTGTTTCATTTTCAACAGCCACCAATACCGCCGCAGCTTCCTCTGCCGCAAGGTCATCGGTGGTATCCCCTTCGGTCATCAGATCATCGCTTTCAGGCGCAACTTCATGAACAGGAATGCCCATGTCATTTATCATGCCAATGATATCTTCAATCTGCTCGGGATCAGAAATATCATCGGGCAGGTGATCATTTACCTCAGCGTAGGTTAGGTAACCTTGATCACGACCCTTAGTGATCAAACTCTTTAGTCTTGATTGTTGTTGCGCTAGCCCACTGCTGGCCATGACACCCCTCAATTATGCTTTTATGCTTTCACCGACACAACAACACATTATATCGAGGCGAGTACGCCTTATCCAGATGGTATTACCGTTAAGACAGGCCCTTATAACCTCTGATTCATAGCCTCAATAAAACTGTTACTCAGGACTCGGGAGTAGGGAAACTTTGTCGAACCAACTGACGTTCTGAAGCGGTCAATTCTGATGGGTTCTTATTGAGTAATCCTTCAATTCTCAGTTTCTTAGTTTCGTTTTGCTGCTGCTTCAGTTTCTGCTGTATCAGGCCAACAAATTCATCACGAAGCTGAGATGCCCCCAATATAGGTTTGTAATCAAAGGCCTGCCGAATCTGTCGCTGCTGATGTTTATCGGAAAACAAGCTCATGATCTGGCCAGGATTGGTTAATCCATCCGAGGAAATTCTCAGCGCTATCTGCGCCAACAGATTATCCTGGCTACGGCCCAGTAATATTTCATATTCACTGCTGTTGAATTCCAAAGCCAGGTCTGGCTGGAGCACCAACAGTGCCAGCGCCAGATCAACGGATTCACTAATCTCCCGATGATCTGCCAATCCTGGCTCTGCTACAGGCTGAGGATCCATAGCCGGCGCAGCATACTTTGCTGTGACAGCCTGCAGTCGTTCCTTATCCAAACCCGTTTTTAGGGCCAGTTCATCGATCATCAAATGCCTGAATACGCCTTCCTGCATATTATTTAGATACGACATGGCCAGTTTACTCAATGCTGCCTTGCCGGAAATCGTATCAATATCAGTGTTCTTAGAAACCAGATCCTGTTGGATTTTACGGAAGAACCAATCCACAAAGGTATCGGCCTGCTGCAGCCGTTTCACAAAACCTTCGCTACCTTCGCTTCTCACCAGAGAGTCGGGATCTTCCCCATCAGGTAGAAACAGAAATTTGGCGCTGCGGCCATCACTCAGTAAAGGCAATACGATCAGCAAAGCTTTCCAGGCGGCATTTCGGCCAGCCAGATCACCGTCAAAGCAAAAGATAATTTCCGATACCTGCCGGAACAAGCGCTCAACATGTTCGATCGTTGTTGCGGTACCCAGCGTAGCCACAGCAAAATGGATTTCATGCTGGGCTAAAGCAACAACATCCATATAACCTTCTACCACTAGAATTCGATCTAGTTTTGCCTGGCTCTTCCTGGCCTCGTAGAGTCCATAGAGTTCACGGCCCTTGTGGAAGACTGTGGTTTCGGGAGAGTTAAGATACTTGGGTTTGCCATCACCAATAATACGCCCACCAAATGCAATGGTTCTACCTCGCAGATCTCGAATGGGAAAAATAATCCGATCTCTGAAACGATCATATCGTTTTTTTTCCTCCGGCTGGTCTATGAGCAAACCAGCGTCGATCATGAAGGACACATCTTCATCGGACAGAGCCAGCGCTTTTAACAAATTGTCCCAGCCTGGTGGCGCAAAACCGAGGCCAAAATCTCTGGCAATTGGTCCGGACAGGCCTCTGTTTTTTAAGTAGTCTACTGCTTTCGCCCGCTGCCCGTGACTACGCAGTTGCACTCGATAAAAATCTGCGGCCTTTTCAAGTTGAAGCAATACCGATTTTCTACGCTGGCTCTCTTCTGAAGACTGTCGCTGCCTGTCATCCGGGACACTTAACCCTAATCGCGCCGCCAATGCTTCCACCGAGCTAATGAAATCCAGCCGTTCGAACTCCATCAAAAACGTCAATGCACTACCAGTTGCCTGGCACCCAAAGCAATAATAAAATTGTTTATCCTGGCTAACGCTAAATGAGGGGGACTTTTCCTGATGAAACGGACACAGACCTGAGTAATTCTGGCCTGTTTTCTTAAGCGTAACCCGACTTTCAATAATCTCAACAATATCGGTACGGGCAAGAAGGTCGTCAATAAAAGCTGAGGGGATCACCGTCTTAGTATTGTCATCTGTTTGTGATCTAGCATCGCACCGACGTTCATGACAAGCAAGTGCGTTCTTGGAATTAAGCCAGCTTTTGTTTCACCTGGGCTCCTACCTGACCCATGTCTGCCCGACCCTGAAGCTCGGCTTTAAGATGCGCCATTACCTTCCCCATCTGCTTTACAGAAGTTGCTTCTGTCTCTGCTATTGCCTGGTCAATCAACGCCTCTATCTCGCTTTCAGAGAGCGCTTTAGGAAGATAATCAGCTATCAGGTCAAGTTCAAACTGTTCCTGTCCTGCCAGGTCGGCTCTACCGGCCGCCTGATACTGGACGAATGAATCGCGCCGCTGTTTAACCATTTTAGTCAGGATAGTTAGCACAGCAGCATCATCGACTTCACAACGGTCATCGACTTCTTTTCTTTTGATTTCAGACATGATGAGCCGCAGCGCCCCTAATTTCTGTTTGTCCCGGGCACGCATGGCATCTTTCACCGCTTCCTGCAACTGCAACTTTGTGGTGCTGGCCATAATTTCTGCTGCGATAATGAAGGCTTTCTAGTACAGACGCTCTAATTTTCGAGATTCGCGCTGGACTTTCTTAGCATAGCGCTTTACTGCTGCAGCAGCTTTTCTCTTGCGTATTGAGGTAGGTTTCTCGTAAAACTCTCGCTTTCTCACTTCTGCCAACACGCCTGCTTTTTCGCAGGATCGCTTGAATCGTCTTAAGGCAATATCGAAAGGTTCATTTTCTTTGACTTTAACAAATGGCATAGCTATTCAATGTCTGTATTTATGAGAAGGCGCAATTCTAACGATATCGTTGGCAAAAAGCAAAGACCTGTTACAACCAGACCAATGCCCTCTCAACCTATTACACTAATCCTATCTCACTATATTCAGGGAGAGGTATTCGACTGCGATTAGCGGTACAATTTTCATCTTTTCACTCCAACTAGAGCCAGCATCCATGCGCGTATTAGGTATCGAAACTTCCTGCGATGAAACAGGCGTTGCTATCTATGACTCCAAACACGGGCTCCTGGTTGATTTACTTCACAGCCAAGTTGAGCTTCATAAACAGTATGGCGGTGTGGTGCCAGAACTGGCTTCCAGGGATCACATCCGAAAATGTCTACCTATGCTTGACCTGGCATTAAAGGAGTCAAATACCCGCTTTGAGGACCTTGATGGAATTGCTTATACCGAAGGACCTGGACTGGTCGGCGCACTGCTGGTTGGCGCAAGCATTGCGCAGTCTCTGGCTCTGGCTTTAGACATTCCTGCCATTGGCATTCATCACATGGAAGGGCATCTGCTGGCATCTCAGTTGACCAGTAAACCACCAGAATACCCGTTTGTAGCACTCCTGATATCCGGTGGGCACACCCAGCTTATGGCGTGTCACCAGCCAGGCAGCTACGAATTACTGGGCGAATCGATAGATGACGCAGCAGGAGAAGCTTTTGATAAAACAGCGAAAATGCTGGGCTTAAGATACCCCGGTGGCCCGGAAATAGAAAAACTGGCTGTAAAAGGTTCTGCCGACCGCTTCACCTTTCCCAGACCCATGACAAGCAAACCAGGGTTGGACTTCAGCTTCAGTGGACTCAAGACTTTTACAAGAAACACCCTTGCTGGGATCGAGCAACCTTCGGATCAAGATAAGGCAGATATTGCGCGTGCTTTTCAGGACGCTGCCATTGATACCATCAAAATCAAATGTGAGCGGGCCCTTGTAAACACTCGACTTCCTAGTCTGGTGATTGCTGGTGGTGTCAGTGCCAACCAGTCACTACGCACCAGCCTTGCTCAACTTACCATACAACACAATACAGCACTGTTTTATCCAGAGCTCCGTTTCTGCACCGATAACGGCGCCATGATCGCCTTTGCCGGTATACTGCGATTGAGTAGCGCGAAGGGTAACAATCACAGTATTCAAGTCAGGCCGAGGTGGCCCATGACCGAACTCGAAAAGATCACGATATGATCGACATCATAGCAATACAGTCTCTTCAGGTAGACACCGTCATTGGTGTTTATCCTCGAGAGCGCAAAATAAAACAGACCATTTTGGTTGACCTGGAACTACACAAAGACCTTTCCCAGTCAGCCAGCAGCGATCAGCTAGAACACACCCTGGACTATGATCAACTCAGCAGAGACCTGGCCGAATTTATAAGCAAAAGCTCATTTAAACTAATCGAGGCACTGGCGTCCGAGATTGCTGACTATGTAATGACCCATTTTAGCGTTGCTGGTCTACGAATCACTGTTCACAAACCAGGGGCGATTGCGCTCGCTAAAAACGTCAGCGTCACACTGCACAGAGGGCAACTGCCCAATCAGGTCAACGCCCTACCTTCAAGCACGCCATAACAAAATAGCTAGGCCCCTACTTAGCCAGGGACTATCCTGAATTGACCCGGCTTAACTGAGGAATCAGGCAAACCAGCCCAACCGGAGAATTCAAAAGACAATAGTCCGAATATTACCTTGACCGCTATCAAGTTAAGTTAGCTACAATTATAATAAACACAGAATTTTCGATCAGTAACACACCATGGATAGTACAACGCTCTCAATAATTAAAGTCCTGGCGCCGTTTAATTCCATGACGGAGCAGCAGTTTGATGCGGTCATGGCTGAAGGCAAAGTAACCCAAAAAGCGCGCGGTACGCTGATCTTCAAACGATCAACAGCTGACGATTATCTTTATTGGCTGATTGAGGGCTCTGTCAATTTATTGGATGCCAACTTCAATACATCTGTCTGTCGAGCCGGTGATCAGCAGGCAAACACCGCGATAGACGATTGCTCGCCTCACCGGGTTTCAGCAGTCTGCAATGAAGACAGTCTGATACTGGCTATCAATAAAGCTGGCTTGATCACCATAGTGGAAAACATAGAAGAAAGTGATAGCAATGATGAAACTGAAGACTGGATGAGTGCACTGCTGTCCACGCCGCTATTTGAGTTCATACCGCCAAAAAATATTCAGTCATTATTTAAACGTTTTGAGCAGGTCCACCATCAAAAAGGAGACATTGTTATTCGACAGAACGACCCAGGAGATTATTTCTACGCAATTCGCTCCGGTCGAGTCAAAATCGTGTTGGAAAAAGATGGTGCCAACATACTGATGGCAGAACTGGGAATCGGTGATACGTTCGGACAGGATGCCCTGGTCAGCGAAGACTTAAGGAATGCCACAGTAACCACGTTATCAGCCTGCACCCTGATGCGTCTGACTGAACCGGAATTTGAAGAACTGCTGATGGAACCGGTCATTGAATACGTCGACCAAACGGACATCGAGGAGATGAGCAAACTAACCGGTGCAAAACCGGTAATCATCGATCTGCGGCCACTTGAGAATAGCAATAAATCCAAGTATCCGGGAAGCATAAACATACCGCTACTGCTGCTTAGGAAAAACATAACCCAATTGTCAAAAGATAAAGTCTTCATAATGGTAGGCCAAAGGAAACCTAAAATTGCTGAACTTGGCGCCTACCTTATGAATGAACGAGGCTTTACCGCTTACGTTCTGGCCTCAGATTAGGGCTAAGTGATGAGGAATCTCACACCAGTCGATAAATGGTTGTTGAACCTGGATGAAGCAATTCGTTCGACCACCGGTAATCTGCCCGCCAGCGACGAAAACCGATCTTGGCAAAACGATAATCAACCGACTCTGTCAACACAGCAGAAACGCCTTTCATCACGCCTGATGCGGGTCAATCACTGTGGCGAGGTCTGTGCACAGGCCCTCTACAGTGGGCAATCAATCACCTCAAAAAGCCTCGCCACCAGAAATCACATGCTAGCCGCCGCTGAAGATGAGCGCAAACACCTCATCTGGTGTCAGAACCGGCTCACCGAGCTTGACTCTCATGTGAGTTATCTCAACCCGGTATGGTTTGCAACTTCTTTTCTCACTGGCATGGCAACAGGTTTAATGGGCGACTCAATCAATCTTGGTTTCGTGGCGGCAACCGAAGAGGAGGTCTGCAAGCATTTGGATAAACACATTGAGCTGCTACCCAATCAAGACCGCAAGTCCAGAGAAATTCTTGGCGCAATGCGCGATGATGAACAGCGTCACCATCAGGATGCTCTGTCACTGGGTGGCCTGCGCTATCCATCTCCCATAAGAAGGATCATGACCGCAATTTCCGGGCTGATGACGAAGACCACCTACTGGTTGTGAATCTCATCTCGGTAACAGAACGGTTTTGCCAGCGACTACCTTATTCCTGCTGGGCTATGGGAGGATGGTAAATAATCTGAACTTTGACACCCGATGGGTCCCTGCAATAGAAACTTTTAGCACCGTCCCTGTGGATTCGCGGAACTGTCAGCAGGGTGATCTTGTTCTCAGCAAGAAACTCATACCACCTATCAATACTATCGATATCATTCACAAAAAAACCAATATGATCCAGATTGCTCAATCCTTTTGCTGTCTCAGCTCGATGCAACGCTAGATTGTCGTTACCACTGGTGAGATACACATTATCCTGATCCGGTCGCCATTCAACTTCCATACCCAGCAATTCCACATAGAAAGCTTCCGTCTTTTCGAACTCATCGACGAATAGGGCAACATGCCGCATGCCATTGGTTTTTCCCGGTCTGGTATTCATGTCAACTGCCGGATTTCATGATCATAACTAATCGTCACGCCCCCAGCTTCCAGCATCAACGAGGCAGAACAATATTTTTCAGAAGATAATTTTATAGCCCTTTCAACCTGTGCTTGCTTGAGGTCAATACCTGTAACAACGAAATGCAGATGTATGCTGGTAAAGACTGCAGGTATCGAGTCAGCACGGGTAGCTTCAACTTCTGCCACACAATCAGTAACCTGCTGCCTGCTCTTGTCCAGTATATGTATGACATCGTAGCTGGTACAACCAGCAAGCCCCAAAAGCATTAATTCCATAGGCCTAAAGCCAATATTTCGGCCGCCGGTTTGCTCGGGTCCATCCATAACAACGGTGTGCCCGCTTGCCGACTCGGCCAGAAACATCTTTCTACCTAACCACTTAACACTTCCTTCCATCTAGGAGATTCCCCGTACCGATTCGCTGATCTCACATTATTCCTGTTCGAGCTGCCTGATGCTAACAAAATTCAACATGTAACATAATCCACATCGATATCTTACACTGTTATATTCTAAATCAATCCATCAGAATGTAGAGAACCTTCTCCAAGGCTAAGATGACGACACCGCCTAAAAAGCAGACTGATAATGACAGCTTCAATTATCAACTTTGTCATATCCGAAGTTGAACTTGAGAACCCGGTGGCAGCACTTGCCGCATACTGATATGAAGTCACCAACTGTCCTTCTGTATCGTAGGAAGCCGATCTATTTGCGAATTCTCCTATGTACAGGAAAGATGAGCGGGACATGGCCAGAGGGGTGAAGAGTGCAGCCTGCATATAGTCTGCAAAGGTTATACCCGACACCTCTTCAACCACCAGTTGCAGTATCAGATAGCCGCCACCAAAATAATCCCATTCGCTGCCAGGGACTCGCCCCAGTTTTATCTGAACATCATGCTCCGACGATGCTCTAGGCTCTAACAACGATGCTTCCAGCGTAGGCAGAACCCAGCGTCGTAGTCACCAAACCCGAGGCCATCGACAAGACCCGACATATGGCTCAACAATAGTCGGGCCGTCACCTTGTTCGGATCAAACTCACCCGCCGGAAGCCGCCAGCGGGTTAGATAATTGGAAACCGGAGCATCGAGGTCAATACGCCCTGTCTGCACAAAACTCATAACCTCAAGAGTGGAAACCCACTTGCTCATTGATGCAACAGGAAACACCGTATCAGAATTAGTTTCCTGCCTTACCGCAGCAAACAATTCCTGGTGAACATTTCCTGATTCAATGAGTATCAATGCGACATTACCGATATTTTCAGACTCAATGACTTCCACTGCCGCCGCCATGAAAACCGCTGAATCAGAATCGGTCACCATGGGGTGATGACACCAGCCCTTCAGCGTCGAATAGGTTACCAGCACCACCCAGGTGGACAAAGTAGTGACCATGACACCAAAAAGCTTCAACTAGTACAACCGGCATTCTTTGATTTGTTTAGTCATGGCTTATTCACATCAGGGCATTATTCAAGGCCAGATGTCCTGCAGCAACATCCTGCAAGCAACACGACACGACACAATTACGGATTCATATCACTTCATGGCAGGTGCCGTTCCAATAGAACAGGAATTCTAAACCACAGTTCCCAAGATTTCTAAAATGTCCTGGAATCCCCTAAACGCGCACAAGAGATGCACCCCTAGCCTAGTCGGGCCTCCGCAGACAAGTAGACTTACGGACAAAAGAAAGGTAAAGAGTCTACATGGATAGTTATCGTGAAATTGAAAATCTGATTTATAAGTATGCAGAGCTGATTGATTCAGGAAACCTGGAAGATATGGCACAACTTTTTTGTTATGCCGATTTTATTGGACCCGACGGGAAACTGGTTACCCGTGGTGCTGAAGAATTTCTTGCTTTGCAGCGC
>LWDU01040518.1_pt1 | contig 17492 bp, 12 predicted proteins | sample 727161 | NCBI WGS metagenome assembly LWDU01 (sample SAMN04566230, study PRJNA314399) | hydrothermal vent metagenome | isolation source: deep sea hydrothermal plume seawater | place: Mexico: Gulf of California, Guaymas Basin | collected 2004-07-11
CGCCCAGGCACGTACCGCCGGATGAGGATCGTCATTCATCCCACTGGCCAAGGCATCGGTCAGGTCCGACCAGGAAACGTCAATCGCTGGCAGAACTCCATCTACCCGCATCACTAGAACCCGCATGGCAACTTCGCGAGTGTGATCGTCCGGCGACTTGGTGGCCGTCAAAACTTCTTTCCATCCGTGGTCGTCAATCAATGCCTGACGAAGGCCCCAGTGAGCAGCCTCCCGAACCATCTTCGTGCGGTCCGAAAGTCCATCGACCAACACAGGCACGCAGGTTTCCTTGTGAACGCTCCCCAATGCGATCATCGCCCAGTATCGCACCAACGGACTTTCATGAGCGGCAGCTTCAACCATCAACGGCAAGAAGTCAGCCTGCTCGCACACGGAGAGGTCGCGGACGCGGCGAATCGCTTCCAGCAAAGTTTCATTCGACGTCGCCTCGAAATCACCGCGAGAGTACACTGGTGATGCGGTTGGATAGAGGCGAGCCAATGCATTGATGGCATAGCCCGTTGACACGAAACCTGTCAGCGACGATCCCTTCCAATACCCCGTCGATTTTTGCATCGCCAATAGCGACTTTACACCGTTGGCCATCACGACATTGTCGCGATCGAGTCCACCGGCCTCCAAAGCGATCAGCGCCAATGCGGTAGGCGAGGGCTCACCTTGGCTCCGGGCGTCAATCTCCCAACCCTCAGTTTCGTTACTCTTTTTCCCAGGATTGAATCCCCAACTTCCATCCTCGTTCTGTATGGCCTGCAGACGCTCCACATCTTCTTCGATCTGTCGCTGAACTTGTTTCCATAGCGCTGCTGCGTCTTGCGGCGACGTGGGTGTCGAATCGTAGGGAACGGCCGTTGTTTCGCCGGGAAACTCCGATTCTTTTGTCGCAACGGCAAGGGCAAGTTGAACGTAATCACTGGGAAAGTAGCGAGCCAACAATTCGACTCGATGCGCCACATCGTCCGTGAACTTTGGTTTCATCGCCATCACTGCGCGGGCTTTGTCTTCCATCGCCCGGAAGTACTTCGGATCGCCTGTTGCCTTCCAAGCCGACCAGACAACTTCAACCGCATAATTCAGGACGACGCCCTGCCCAACATTGGCGCCAGGGCCGGCTGCATTAACGCCCGTCGGATCCGACGTTTGCAATATATTATTTGCGGCGCGAATGGCCTGAAACGAATGGAGTTTTCGAGCGGGCCGATACCGCTCATAGGAAACAGCGGCGTGTCCGGCAACTCGTGTCCCCGCCGGTCCGTCGCCGAGGTCCAGTGGCGCCAGACTGGCGTTGTTGGCTGCATCGATCAACTTGTTCGTCGGCCTCATCGATTGGTAACAGGTGTTCACAAGATGACGCATTAGCTGAATGTTCTCCGGACGGTATCCGAACGCCAGCGGAATCGCTGGGCCCCATACACCAGCCTGGGTATGGCAACTCATGCAACCAGTTCCGAGTAAATTACCCGTGTCGCGAATGCGACGTTCAACACTCACGGCTCGCGGTCGATTGACCAGCCAAGAGGCAACTTGCCCGATGTGGTCATACATCGCCTGGCGGATTGCCATAGGAGGGTCCGTGTACGGAGGCGGACGAACGACTCGTAATTCCAACTCATAACCGGGCGCGTTTGCTTCTACCCGAAGGAAGTAGACATTATTCGGCGTCAGCTTTCGATTGATCGCAATCCGATGCGGCTCGATCTGTTGATGCACTCGCTCATTCGTGTTCTTCCCTCTGGTGTATTCGCGGGTTAACGATAGGAGTTTTCCGGGGGTTGTCTTCGCCTGGTCAGCGGGAAGGGAGTAACAGCGGATGCGGGCGGCAACCTGCTGGTCCGGAATCGAAAGACAAGCGGTGAGCAGTCGTTCCTCGAAATCGCCAAACTCGATTCGATACCAATCATCTCCGCTCGTACCGACCTTACCATTGTCGTAGTACTCGATATCGTCACTGCCACCAACAATGTGCAGCGTGTAGTCGTCGTCCGTTTCCTTCAACGGTATCGGCACGGCCTGTTCAGGCGAGTCGTTCGGTTCGTATTCTACGAACAGGCCAAGATCCGGTTGCGGTGAGAGATCGAGTTGACGAACAAGGATATCAACCTCGGCCTTTGCATCCTGCGGCCAGACAACTTCAGGAGGGGTCCGCAACAGTTCATGCACTCCGCCTTTTTCGCGCCATCGCTCGCCCTCGAACAGCGTTACCCGGCCTTCCTCGGGACGAATGACCAGCTCGTACATCCCTTTCACCGGTGCCCGATACACGACGTACAGATCGGCATCTAATGCGTGTAATAGCTTCTCCCAATCGGCCGATGGAACGCCGAGGCCGGTAGCCTCTCGCTCCACGCTCGCCGCCGCTGAATACGACGGCATCTGCTCACCGTTTACCAGCCGCCATGCGACTTTCAAACGGGCGTTTGGTGGCAGCTTGCTCGGTGTTACGATGCGGCACGAAATCTCGACCGTCTCACCAGCGGATAGCTGGATTCTCGATGTCGACGGACCGGGGACCGTGTCGATTCGACCAATCGATTGGAACACAGCCGGGTTCACGATTGGATCGTCGTCAGGATCAACGCCTGAGTTCCAATCGACCATGCTCCCAATCGTCACGAGGACGATGGCCAGCAGCGTTACCGAGACCCATGTCAACTGTCGGCGGGACATCAACTCTCACTCCAAATCGGGAATGTCCGCATCGGGGTCTAGCTTCTTCGCTTGGCGGTAATCGACGATCGCGTCTTCAATGTCACCGTTGTCTTCAAACGTCTTGCCTCGGCTTAAGTAGCCGTCCGGCGACTCTGGGGCAACTCGAATGACCTCAGTGAAATCGTCGATAGCCTGTTCGAATTGTCCTTTGTTGTAATACAATCCGCCGCGATCGTACAACGCCTGCCCATTGTCAGGATCGAGTTCAATCACCTCTGAAAATGCCGCGATGGCCTTGTCATTATCGCCCAATTCACGGTAAGTAACGGCCCGATTAAAGTAGAAGTCAATTTCATCAGGCATCAGGCGAATCGCTTCGGTGTAATCCGCGATCGCCAAAAAGAAGTCACCGTTATCATGATATGCCATACCTCGATTGTACAAAACGTCGGCGGCCTTCGGATCCTTTTTAAGGACCGTCGTGTAGTCATCAATCGCCAAGTCGAATTCATCCAAATTGATGTACGTATTTGCGCGGTTAAAGTAGGCCCGTAGCAAATCGGGTCTGCGGCTAATCGTCTTGTTGTAGTCTTCGATCGCCAGTCGAAATTTTCCCTTATTGTCATACGCGATGGCACGGTTACTGTAGGCCTCGGCAAAATCGGGCCGCAACTTGACGACACGAGTAAAATCCGCAATCGCCAGGTCGAAATCTTCCCTTATCATGTAGGCGATGCCCCTGTTAAGGTACGCCTCGAAGAAGTCCTCCTGAATGCCAATCGCGATCGTGTATTGCTCAACTGCTCCCTGCAGATCTTTATCCCGCACCATTCTCAACCCGTTCGAGTACGCCTGGCCGGCCTTGGGGTCGATAACCGTGGACCCCACATGACGTCGCGGCACTGCCGTAATCGGTGACGTCCCCGGCGTTGGGGCGGGCGAAACGTCGTCGGTCTCTACGACCTGATACCCCGTGTTCGAACTGCTACGGGCAGGAGGCTCTCGCTCGCAACCGCAAGTCACGATCGAGAGAGCACCGAGAAAGAGACATGCCATTCCACCGACTCGCCTCGCTGCGTCTTGTTGTAAAGGCCAACAAGAGGGAGCCGTGTCCTTTGAGCTACCAGGTAAGATCGTCGCTTGACGAGCTTTCGATCGCATGATTTAACCGGGTTAACCAGGTGGATTTAGAATGCCAGAACGCTGTTTCGCCCTAAGAACGAGGATCAACTTGGTCCAGCGATCGCACCACTGCAATTATAAAACGAAGCCTAACCGTCGTCTATGGCGACGTTATCGCAAAGGGACCGCTCCGACATCCGAATGGGAGATCTCGGCACCGAACCGTCACACCCATGGAAAGGATACGGCAGCTGGCAGGAGAAAAAACAAGTAAACAGACCATTAGCTATACACTTAGTTATACGTTTCGTGGACTAAGAAGTTCAGGCGAATCTCACTTCGCTTGAATCAGCACCGTCTCCTTGTAAGCCCAGAACTGATGGGAGACGCCATATAGACTGAGCGGGCGCAATCGTAACCGTGGGAACGGCAAAATGTTACGGCAAATTGCAAGATGGCGGATTGAGCGATTACGCTAGTCGGACTCGATCGAAAAAGCTGGTCGACGGCTCATCGTGGTACAACATTCGGTGAAGATCCCTCGTCGCATCTTCCAGGACGTCGTCCGCCGCGCGTTTCGACGGCGCGGAACCGCATCACGACTGGACGAGCAGGTCCTCGGAATGGCCGCCCAGATGCCAGCAGATACGGATCAGTTTGAAGTCGAGAAAGACGAATTGATCGACAACATCTGTCGATCGATCCTCGACTGTATCCTCACCGAATTAGCCAATGCAGTGCCATCGGGAATCCGCGAGACCATGCACTACGAAAGGGAAATGACAGTGCTGGAAGTGTCGTTCACCACGTGGGAACCAGATCCGGGAACCACGCCGACCAGGAATCCCGACGTAAACTGCGCAAAAATGAGCCCACGGTCGACTCATTCCACAACTCCATCTTCCTTTTCACCGTCACACCGGATTTGATCGTCGCTAGTTCGCAGACACCGCTGTCAATTCCGGCACGTCGTAACTCGCCCTAAGTCGATTCAATTCCGCGATCATTGATTTCATCACAGCGGAGTACTTCGGATTGGCGGCGACGTCGCTCAGTTCGTTTGGATCGATCTGCAAATCGAACAGATTGTATCCATCATTGGAATAGAAGTTAATGAGCTTGTAGCGAGCATTTCGCACGCCCTCATGTCGCGGCACTTGGTGCTCGCCACCATGCTCATAGTAGTGATAGTAAACAGCTTCTCGCCAATCGTTCGATTTTGGATCGTTGAATAGCGGCAAAAGACTCCGCCCTTGAACGGCGTCTGGAATCTCTTGCCCGGCTGCATCGAGAAACGTTGGCGCGTAATCGATGTTCTGAATCAACTTCTCACATCGTCCGCCGGGTTGAATTCGACCGGGCCAGCGAATGACGAAGGGCATCTTCAGTGACTCTTCGAACATCCATCGCTTGTCATACCAACCGTGCTCTCCAAGGTAGAAACCCTGGTCGGAGCTGTAGATGACGATCGTATTCTCGACCAAGTTATTCTCGTCAAGGTAGTCGAGGACACGTCCAACGTTCTCGTCCACCGAATCGATGCAGCGGAGGTAGTTCTTGACGTACCGCTGATACTTCCAACGGACTAGGTCCTTTCCGGTTGGGGGATCGTCTAAAAACGCTTTGTTGCGGGGCAGAAACGCGGCGTCCCATACTCTCTTTTGCTCCATCGTCATGCGGCCGTATTCGCCGTCTTTGAGACGCGTTTCCCGATTGGTTGCAAAGGGGACTGGCAGATGGACCTTCAAGTCGTAGTGATAGTAGAAATGCCGATCGATCGACATCGCGTTACCGGCTAGCGTTTTGCTTCGATGATCCCAGTTGTCGAACAATGTCGACGGTTCGGGAATGTCTCGATCGGCGTAGTTATTGAGGTGCTTCAACTCGGGCGCCCAGGTCCGGTGCGGTGCCTTGTGTTGGCACATCAATAGGAACGGCTTCTTGCTATCTCGCTGTTTCAGCCAATCCAAGGCGAGATCCGTGGTAATCGTCGTGCAGTACCCGTCGATTTTTCGCCGCCCTTCTTTTCCAATGAACACCGGGTTGTAATACGAACCCTGTCCAGGAAGAATCTCCCAATGGTCAAAACCTGTCGGATCGGAATTCAAGTGCCATTTGCCGATTAGCGCCGTTTGATACCCGGCCTTCTGCAGGACTTGAGGAAACGTGAATTGTCCGCCGTCAAACTTATTGCGTCCATTGGAATAAAAACCGTTCTTGTGGCTGTGTTTACCGGTAAGTACACAAGCGCGACTCGGTCCGCAAATTGAGTTAGCGCAAAACGAATTAACAAAGACGGCGCCCTCGCGAGCGATGCGGTCGATATTGGGCGTCCTGTTGATCTTTGATCCGTAGGCGCCGATCGATTGACAAGCATGATCGTCGGTGAAGATAAAGACAATATTGGGCGAGTCGTTCGCGAGACCTACAGCACATGCAGTGGCCACAGTGAAAAACAAAGTGAGTGCAAGACATCGTCGCATCGCGGAAATCTCCTGTAGCAGCTCGAGAGACGTACTGAGAATTCAACCAAACAGATTATTGTCGAATCTGTTTGAGCTCGCAATCGTCATCGGCTAGCTTAAGTGCTCCCGTGCCGACGCGAGCCCGGGCAGATTGTCGAAACATGACACGAGGGATAGAAATCTCATGAGAATGGCCGCTAGGTTCTTGTCCTTGTTGCGACTTTGTGTCGCTACGTCACTCGCATTCACCGCACTTGCCGTCCATGCAGACGAACCGTATCAACTGAAAGTGGTCACCGATCGCGCCGATGCGATCTACCGTACGGAGGCGACAGCGAAGTTTATCGTCACTGTAACCAAGGGCGGGGAAACGGTATCCGCAGGAGAGGTCTTGTACATCATCGATGATTTCCTCGCCGCGGCGGATTCTGAGAGTGACTTTCCCAAGGGTACGATCGAGGTCGACGATAAGAACGGGATTTCTGCCACTTCGTCTCAGCCAGGTTTTTTGCGATGTCGTGTTACCTTTCAGACTCCCGATAAGAAAGTACTGCGCGCGACCGCGGCCGCGGGCTTTTCACCCAACAAGATCTCGCCCAGTCTTCCAGTGCCTGACGATTTTGATCAGTTTTGGAAGCAGCAGAAAGCCGAGCTCGCCAAGGTTGCCCTCGAGCCAAAACTCAAGACGATCGAACAGTCGAATGAAAAGATTCTCTGTTTTGACGTTCGAGTCAATTGCCTCGGCGGCGCGCCCGTGTCGGGCTATCTAGCCAAGCCGAAGGAAGCCAAGGCGAAAAGCTTACCGGCGATTCTGTGGGTCCACGGAGCCGGCGTACGAAGTTCTAGCTTAGCCAATGCCATGACAGGGGCTCAGGCAGGAATGCTGTCGATGGACATCAATGCGCACGGCATCGCTAACGGCATGCCGCCACAATACTACAAGGATCAGATCGCTGGTCCGCTGAAGAACTATCGTCATGCTGGCCGTGAAAGTCGCGAGACGATCTATTTTCGTGGAATGTATCTGCGGTTGGTACGAGCCATCGACTTTCTCACTTCATTACCGGAGTGGGATGGGCAAGTCATTGCCGTCATCGGACACAGCCAGGGTGGTGGCCAGGCACTCGTCGCTGGAGGAATCGACGATCGAGTCACGTTTATCGCCGCCGGTGTTCCGGCCATTTGTGACCATTCCGGGCGGGCAGCAGGCCGAATCAACGGGTGGCCGAAGTTAGTGCCTGTAGGCGATGACGGTCTGCCCGATGGCCAAATACTGCAAGCGTCACGGTACGTCGACGCAGTCAACTTTGCCAGTCGCTGTCGCGCCAATGCGATCGTGAGCGTTGGTTTCGTGGATGCCGTCTGTCCTCCATCAAGTTGTTATGCGGCATTCAATCAATTGCACGGGAAGAAGCGAATGGTGACCGAACCGTTGATGGGCCATGCCGCACCTCAACACATTCGCGATATCTTCTTCGCTGAGTTTCAGAAACATGTGAGAGAAGAAAAAGGGCAGAATTGACGCTAATTTTTGCGAGCCGAAGGCGCTAGCCTCGGTTTTTTCAGCATCACGGTTCGCGCAACGTACTGGCAGAGCCTGTACCACACATTGATTTCCTACCCGTTGCGCAGGGCCTGGTCACTTTCGGCGCATGACCAAATATCACCCCGGCAGCTTCGTCACCATGACGGTGCTTGGCATGGTCGTCATCGCCATACTGCCGGCAAGGGCGCAGCGAGTCATAATTCGGGACGAGGACCTAGCGTACCCACCGACACTCTCGGCAGGTCGGACTCTCGTCACCGATTCTTCACCGGAGTTCTTGATGCCGCCGGAGTCTTTACGAGAAGGTGTCTCTATCGCAAAAACACCGCCGACCGTGACCTTCATCTTTTATCCAGAACAAAATTACCCGGGCAAGCCATGGTCGAATTGGGGAGACGGCAGCGTCGCAAAGGGAAAATTCTACTCGGCGATCGGCGATCACTATGCCATCGGTCGCGGTGAAGCAAGACACGGCACCGGCACAGCATTTGTCTATGAGTACGATCCGCAAACAATGAAACTGCGGTCCCTGGTCAACGTGTCTGAGTTTCTCAACATGCCAAAGGGTCACTATACACCCGGGAAAATTCACACTCGCGTCGACATGGGAAGCGACGGTTGGCTGTACTATGCGACCCATCGAGGCTCACCCAAAGCGGCTAATGATGCGAACCACTACGTCGGCGACTGGATATTTCGCACGAATCCGACGACGGGAGAGACGGAAATCGTTGCCCACGCGCCCGTTCCGAAGCACAGCATCCCGAACAGTGTGCTGGATCCGAAACGGATGATCTTCTATGGCGGCACGGCTGCTGGACCAGACTCACCACAGCAGGAGATTCAATTCTTCGCCTACGACGTTGTCCATCGCAAACTTCTTTACTCCGGTTCGAACGGCCCAGCCCGATATATGATTCTTGCCAACTCTACCGGTCGGCTCTACTACGTACCTGGCAACGCCGATGGCGAGCTGATGCGTTACGACCCGGTAAAAAACACTCCGCCCGTCGCGATTGGTGAGACAATCGGCGTACGGGCGGCAACCGTTGAGACGGCCGACCGCCTGGTTTACACAGTCTCGACCGGGCAGCGTTCCGGGGACGCCACGCTTTGGCAATTCAACACTCGAACCGAGAAGTCAACAAGAATCGGCACAGTTGCCGTCGGCGGCGAAGCGTACGTTGCCTCGCTCGACGTCGATCCGACAGGCCGCTATCTCTATTATGTTCCCGGCGCTCACGGTGGAGGGTGCCGCGATGGATCTCCGCTTGTTCAATTCGACGTAAAGACGCGAACGAAAAAGGTTATCGCGTTTCTGCACCCGTTCTATCAGGAAAAGTACGGATTCACACCTAAGGGTACCTACAGCACAGCGATCTCGGCCGAGGGAGACAAAGTCTATATCACTTGGAACGTCAGTCGCGGAACGCGTGCCTGGGACTGCTGCGGCCTGGCCATTATCCACATCCCCGAATCGGAAAGAACACCGTAACAGGGCATGTAGTTGGTGGTTTCCGCGGCCCTGGCAGAGCAAGACACACGATGAGGACGACGATGAAAATTCTCTTTCTTCATGGCTGGACGTCATCACCTGGCGGCAAGAAGCCGCGTTTCCTCACCAGCCACGGTCATACCGTGCTCAATCCTGCACTCCCCGACGACGATTTTGAGGCGGCCGTAGGAATTGCCCAAGTAGAGTACGATGAATGCAGCCCACATGTTGTGGTTGGGTCGTCACGAGGTGGTGCCGTCGCGATGAATATCGACCACGGCGACACACCGCTCGTTCTCCTTTGTCCGGCCTGGAAGAAATGGGGATCCGCCTCGAAGGTGCACTCCAAGACAGTCATCTTGCATTCGAAGGCAGACGATGTCATTCCCTTTCAGGATAGCGTCGAACTGGTCGGCAACAGTCCACTGCCGGAGTCCGCGTTGGTCCAAGTAGGAAGCGACCACCGCCTGGCTGACGAAGAGCCACTGCAGAAACTGCTCGAAGCGTGTCAGACATCGGACGTCGACATCGAACCGATTGATGTCACTGTCTATTACCTCGAGATGCTCGCGCAATCGAACCGATCCGTACCCACTCCGCGAGACGACCTGACCGTGGTCCACACTCAAGAACCGACGGTTCCCTATTACCGTTTTCTATACAATGCGGTCGGCAAGGACTACCATTGGCTCAACCGCAGGAAACTCTCGGATGTGGAACTGGCGTCGACCATCCAGGATCCGCGAAACGAGCTTCATGTTTTGCATGTGGATGGAGCCGAAGCGGGGTTTGCCGAGTTGGATCGTCGACAACCGAACGAAGTCGAGTTAGTGCAATTCGGCCTGTTACCCGCTTTCATCGGACAGGGCATCGGAAAGTGGTTTCTACAATCAACCATCGACAGAGTCTGGAGTTACCAGCCGAATCGATTTTGGCTGCATACTTGTTCGCTGGACCATGCCATCGCATTGGCAACGTACAAGAAGGCCGGATTTGTGCAGTTCAATGAAGAGGAAATTCGACGGGAATTGTGAGGCCCAGCCCGACCAAATCTCTAGTCCGCGGTTTCTCCGGTCCCGCCACGCCATTGATGGTTTGAAATGGCGATGCCGGTAGGCCACTTCCGTTGATGAGATGCGGATTCGCTAGCTTGTGCCAGCCAAAACGGACGCGCGTTGGTGACTTTACCGCTTCCGCGGACACCACGATCGTCTCGCCATCGATCTCCGCCACGGCATCGACAAACTTTCCATCCCCACCTGCGAGTTGAAATTCGGTCAGCCGCTTCCCATCACGAGCCCTTAAACCGGCCGCATGGGCAAAGGAGAGTCGCACCGTATTGCCGTCGATGCGCATCGATTTGTAGAGTGGTCCAGAATAAACAACCTTCCGCTGATAGGATTTCGCCAACGCCCACCGCGCTAGTCGATTGCCGACGTCGAGTTTCTTGCCAAAATGAGCTTACGTCTCGGGACCTCAACACCCACCGCGGCTCAGCTCTCTTTTTTTGATTCGCTGACGTCCGTTTTCTTTTTGCCTGAGGCTCGTTCTTTTGGATCGGCAATTTTCGATACGTTCAGGTAAATCGTGTTGCCATCAATTCTTGTTAGTTCGCCTGTTGCGACTTTGGGAACGCCCGAACAGCGAGTCTTGAACAACGCCTCGGCTGCTTGACCAGCTAGTAACACCTGAAGCGTACCCGCCTGCAATCCGGCGGCACACTCGCCGATCTCAAACTCACACTTGCTACACACGAGTTTGCCAGTCAACGTCAGCCTAGGTGTGACCTTCATATTCTTGACGTCGTTTGACTTCTTGCTCGTGATCGTTGCCACGCCTTTCACCAGGGTCACGACACCCGAGACGCGAACCAACCTGCCACTACAGCGGGTGGCAAAAAGAGATTCGCCGGCCTTGCCAGTAACTACCACGAATTGTTCCTTGCCCAACTTTAGAGCCGTCGCACATTCCGCGGTGGCCTTGAAGTCGCACTTCGAACAGCACAATTGCCCCACAACACTCGCGCGAGCACCAACTGACTCAGCCTTCGCCTGCTTCTTTTCATTTTCGTCCGAGTGAGCGGTGACCGCTATGGCCAGGGCAAGCAACGTCGAAGTCGTCGAACGTAAGAACATTGTCTATCTCCTTCAGATGAAAAAGTAGAGTTTGGGGTGAGCCGACCGGAGAGAACGGAACTCATGTTGGCTTTAGTCGAATTGTCAGTCAACCAAAAGTCTGCTGTCTGCCAGTACTTCGAGGAATCGATTTTCGATCCGCCGTGATTTACGTGGCCTAACGCTGAAGTAACTCAGTCACCCCGCACCCACAATCACCCGAAATCCCCAGACCTGCGCATCGCTTGACACCTGGTTTAAGCGTCGTCCATCATCTTTCGCAGTGTCTCCCGCTCCTCTTCACTGAGCTGGGCTTGGCCGGCAAGGTGAATCAACAGTGGTGTCAGTGACCCCTCACAGAGTTTGTCGGCAACCTCTTTCAAACGCTGGTCGATCAATTCCGACCGCTTGACCCTGGCGCGAAACCGATGCGCAAACAAACTACGATCTCGCGACACGCAGTTCTTTGTCTCCAGTCGATCCAATAGTTTCTGCATGGTGGCATAGGCCGCTGTCGTTCGCTTACTTTTCGGATAAAGCCGGTCCATCACTTGTCGTATTGTTGTCGGACCGTCTTTCCAAAGGACCTCGAGGATCGACAATTCCGTGTCCGGCACGTCGATTTTCTTGCGCCTGCGGGTCATCAATCTAAATATCCCTCGACTATCCTAAGTCGCCGTGACTGAGGAACGCCTAAGACGCCGTGACTGAGGAGTCAAGGGCACCACTTCCTCCACCGGCCCTGTGTCGGTGGAACTAGGATTGAAAACTACATCGAGGCGCCAGCGATTAAACGAATTCATTCCCTTTGCAGCGCGCCGAGCAATGTTGCGAATTGCGTTGCGAATGGTCTGACAACTTGGCCTCTTCGTCCAACAGAAGCGTCATCTGATTCTCAGGTACGCCCGAGTACGACAGGCGATTGAAATGATCGGCTGTTCATTTGTCTTACCCCACGATCTATACGACAATACGCACTGATGCATCCGCCTTTATCGTACCAGAATTGGATGCTGGAGTTTCAATGGCTCGGCAGCAAAGTTGTGGCCAGTGCCAAACGGCCGCACAATCCGGTCTCTGCAGCCCGTCGAACAGGGAACATTAAAGTGAATCACCAACACGCGAATACGTCGACGATTGACCGTCGTTGGTTCATGACGTCGGTCATGTCGAAGGCCGCGGCAGTGGCCGCGCTGCCCCTGTCGTTGCCGGCCGATGATCACGCTCGTGCTGCTCCGATCGCCACCGCACCAATTATCGATACTCACATGCACGTTTGGGCCGATAACCCACAGCGTTACCCCTTTCCACATCCGTATGTTGAGGACTTCAAGAGACCTCCCCAAAAAGCGACCGTCGAAATGCTCATGAATGACATGGACAAAAGCGGTTGTACTCATTCGGTCCTTGTTCAGGTCATCTATCACGGTTGGGATAACACGTACGTTGCCGATTGTGCGAAACGGTTCCCCAATCGACTCAAGGCACATGGGCTTATCGACCCTACGGATGCCAAAGTGGCGGACAAGATGGAATTCTGGATGAAGGAGCACGGTCTGCACGGAATGCGTTTTAGCGCGATCTACTATCGAGACGGCAAACACGGCGGCGATGGTTGGATCAATGCGAGGCACACCCACCGCCTTTGGCAGAAAGCGGAGGAACTTGGTGCAGTGTTCAATTTCTTCATTGCCCCAACGCAGTTACCGAAACTCGAGAAGATGGTCCAGGATCATCCAACAGTTCCGGTCGTCATCGATCATTTCAGCCAGACTGATCTCGGGGCTGAGGATCCGGAACCGGACTTTCGATTGCTTCTCTCGATGGCGCGACACGCCAATGTTTGGTTCAAGATCTCCGAACTCAGTTCGGTCTCGAAGTCTGGCAAGTACCCCTTTACGGACGCCTATCCCTACGTGAAAAGGGTCTACGAGGCCTACGGTCCGGATCGACTGCTATTCGGCACGGGGTATCCGGGTTCTGCCCGCGCTGCGTACAAACGACCGTCGCTAATCAACGAGATTGACCTCATCCGAAAGACGATTCCCTTCTTTACGCCGCTAGACCGCGAGAAGATTCTCGGACGAAACGCGGCCCAGCTATGGGGTTTCAAGCTGTGACTCTGACGTTCAGGCGATTCAATCCGCGGGATCGCAGCGACTGCGTCCGCGTCTTTGGTTCCAATCAACCGAAGTTCTTTCGCGAAAGTGAACTACCGGATTTTTAAGCGTTTATCGACTCGGCGGCTTGCCCTTTTTTCGTGGTGGAACAGGAGTGTGTGATCGTCGGCTGTGGAGGGTACGGCATTCACGACGGCAGTCAGTTGGCAGACTTGTGTTGGTATGGTCACTTCCGATTATCATGCGAGCAAAATGGAATCGATGATGGCCTGGACAACGTGGAGATGTACCTGGACGTGACGCAAGACCGAAGAGAGTGGATTACCAAATGCTGGGACAATGTTGTCGGTTGACCCGGCTGACGAATAATGTGTGGCACTGGCTCTGCCCAATAGTGTCCGGTAAATTGAGACTGAGGCATTCAAAATACAAGCACGAAGCGCCAGCGAGTGAGTCTCGAGAGCGGCAATGACTCACTCGCTGGCGCTTCGTGCTTGCATTGCTGCCTCATCAAGATGTTAACGAAATGGCCGAAAACTGGGGCACACCGGCTCACCCTAGAGTGGTAAAGAATGATATGAGCATCCTCGAGGAAGTCATGCGGCAGCTGGAAGACTACATCCTGGAGGAAAATGACCTTTATGGTGCGGGCAGGATTCCGTTCGAACACGAGGGGAAAACGGAGTACGGCTACCCGTATATCCGCGCGGCGCACAAGTCCTTCGAGACGGCCCTGCTGGCGTGTTCTCAGCTGATCTCGCCACCCTCGAGCGGCGGAATACGATTCCTGGAAGTCGGCTGTGGGATCGCCAAGACGCATGGCATGCAATCGGCGGGTTTCGATTTAAAAGACGAGTAAGTCGCTCTCGCCCGTAAGATCTTTCTCGAATGCACCTTTGATCAAGGCAACGCACTTGATTTCGATTACGGTGGCTATGACTTGGTCTATTATCACGTTCCCTTCAACGATGACTCGATGTTGTTTCAACTCGAGACTCGGATTCTATTGCAAATACCAGTCGGAAGCGTGCTATTCGTCACCCGATTTTCCGACGCGATGCAACAGACAATCTACGATAAAGACAATATCAAGCCATCGTTCCGTACGCTCCTATTCGATCCAGGCCTCGACGTGGGTCGAATTAGGGTTCTTCAGAAACATGGGGCGGTAACACAGAGTCAGCTGGAGTAAGCACAACCGTAAACAGGCGATCCACGGTCCACCGAGCTACTCGATACGTGGTAGTGGTCTTCCGGGTGTCCAGGGAGCACCTGCCTTGTCCAGTTTTCGATTCAAGGCGGGCATGTCGACGTTCAAAACCCGTTTAATGTCACGGAGTGCTTCTTTATACTCGCTGACAATCACATCGTATTGACTCCGATGAGTTCCTGTGGGGCCCGCCAAAGCACCCGAGGTCATCCTACTTAACCTGCCGTTAAACCCGGGATACGCCGATTCGTTGCGCCGCGACTTCGTTGAGTCGCCACGAAATTTAGCGTTGATATCCATTAGTTTTAGTTCAATGTCACGGACACTGTTGTTGAACGACGAGTCCAGGCGGTGATCGCGATTAAGCACATTTTTGATCGCATCAATCTGAACTTGCGTGTTGGCCAGAATCTGACTCGTGGCATTCACAGCGTCCGCCAAAACAGCCACTTCTCGCACGAACTTCAACGCCGTCTCACGTTCTGTTACGCTCATTCGCCCGAAGGTAATCGGTTCAATTTCGAATGTTACCGGTTCAACCAGTTGTGTTACTTCGCCCTCCACCATCTGGGCCACATCGACATTGTATTTGCCTGGCACGGCGATCGGTCCCCCTGCCCTTCCCACTCCGGCGTAGGTAAAGTTCCACGTTGTTCGATGCAGACCTTTCGAAGTGCTAGCTCGCAGTCGCCTGACGACGCCCCCTTTCGCATCACGAATGGTGAGCCAGACTCGCGGCGATACCTCGCGGTCCTCGAGTCTTAGCTCGTCCCAAGTTGGGTAGGGTGTATCACGCCGCTCTGCATCGCTTTTTCGGTTCTGTTCCTGCCGCACCGCCTTTTTTGTCTTCAGCGATTTGGAAAGGTAATAGCTGATTGTGACGCCGTAGGGAGGGTTGTCGCCGGTGTAGAAATTCGCCCCTTGAAAAGCTCGTCGGCCTCCGGCGAGCGGTGCGACCTGCGAGTACATTCGTCCCTTCTCAATTTCGAAAATGGTGTCCTTCGTCATTCCGTCAGCCGGGATCTGTCGCAAGAGGGAATAGTTGTCCAGGATGTAAAAGCCACGACCAAACGATGCCAGAACAAGATCGTCGTCGTTTCGTTGAATCTCAATGTCGCGAATCGCCACCGTGGGTAGGCCGGCACCCAGTTGAATCCATTTTTCGCCGCCATCGATCGTGAAAAAACAACCAAATTCCGTACCACAGAACAGCAGCCTGGGATTCAGATGATCCTGTTTTATCGCGTAAACGCTTCCGCGCTCTGACAGATTCCCGGTAATGTCGATCCAGCTGTTGCCCCGATCCACGGACTTCACGACGTACGGCTTGAAGTCGCCTCGCTTGTGATTATTGACGGCAACGTAGACGGTGTCGGCGTCGTGCAAGTCCGCTTCGATGTCATTGATGTAGCCGTATTCGGGAATAGCAAGCGTTCCGAAACGGCTGACCTGCCGCCAGCTCTGGCCATCGTCATCGGAGACTTGAAACATGCCGTCGTCTGTTCCGACATACAATAGACCCTTTTCAATGGGAGACTCACTGACCGAGACGATCGTGCCGTAAAGGGAGGTCGAGTCGTTTTTGGCCACCGTGTCGACACCCCATACGCGGCCCATGACCTTGAGCTTGTTTCTATCGATGTTTCGTGAAAGGTCGGGGCTGACCGCGGACCAAGTGTCACCTCGGTCATCACTGCGGAAGAGAATTTGCGACCCGTAGTAAATACGATCGCTAGAATGCGGTGAGATCATCAGTGCCGAGTCCCAATTCCACCGCAGCGCCGGGCCGCCCTGGTCCGGCTGCGGCTTGATATCGACTCGTTCGCCCGTCTTGCGGTCGAAACGGACAAGACCACCGTACTGCCACTGGGAGTAAATCGTATCGGGATCGTTTGGATCGACCGCCGGATCAAATCCGTCGCCAAAAACCGTGATGAACCAGTCGCTATTCCTGATTCCGTGAACGTTGTTGGTCTGCGAGGGACCGCCTTGTGTTGCGTTGTCCTGCGTACCGCCGTAAACGTAGTAGAAGGGCTCTTCGTTACTCACGGCGACTTTGTAGAACTGAGTGATTGGTAGATTTTCTTTGAAGTCGTACGCCTTGCCGCGATCCCATGTTTCATAGACGCCTCCGTCGCACCCGATAATCAGATGGTCCGCATCGGCTGGGTCGATAATCAACGCATGGTTGTCGACATGTTTGTCGCTTTCACCCAAACGACCAAACGTGCGACCACCGTCTTCGCTCACCATCATGTACGTATCCAGTGCGTACACACGATCGAATTTGTGGGGACAGGCCACGATTTCTTGATAGTATTGCGGGCTGCCAGTTACGTAGTCGCTCATCCGTTGCCAGGATTCACCCCGATTGGCGCTTCTGTAAAACCCACCGGCCTCGCCAACCGCCTCCACGATGGCATAGAGAACTTCCGGATTGATCGGCGAGATCGTCAAGCCAATCCGCCCTTTATCACCGCCGGGTAAGCCGCGGTTAATTTTTGCCCAAGAGGTACCTCCATCGGTTGATTTGTAAAGACCGGACTCAGGACCACCGTCGATCAATGTCCATGTGTGACGGCGACGTTGGTAGGCCGAAGCATACATTATGTTGGGATTGTCCGGAGAGAGGTGAACTTCGTTCACGCCCGTGTCCTCGCTAATGTGAAGAATGCGACTCCATGTCTTGCCACCATCCTTGGTTTGGTACAAGCCTCGGTCACCTCCGGCGTTCCACAACGGCCCCTGGGCGG
>LWDU01042249.1_pt1 | contig 17489 bp, 16 predicted proteins | sample 727161 | NCBI WGS metagenome assembly LWDU01 (sample SAMN04566230, study PRJNA314399) | hydrothermal vent metagenome | isolation source: deep sea hydrothermal plume seawater | place: Mexico: Gulf of California, Guaymas Basin | collected 2004-07-11
ACATCACACCATCACGCGCAGATTTTAACATTAACGCATGCGATAGGTTGTTAATATCTTCTGAAGTGCAAGCAAAGTGAATGAACTCACTAGCTTTGCTAATTTCAGCGTTACCAACGAATTTTTCTTTAAGCCAATACTCTAGTGCTTTAACATCATGATTCGTGCGACTTTCAATTGCTTTGACTTGCGCAGCATCTTCCTCTCCAAACTCAGCGATTACTTTATCTAGTTCTAAAATATCCTCTGCACCAAATGGTGCGATCTCAGTTAATTCCGGTGCAAAACTGAGCGCTTTTAGCCATTCTATTTCCACTAAGGCACGATGCTTAATTAAGGCATACTCGCTAAAAAGGGGACGTAAGCTATCGAGTTTAGTTTGATAGCGGCCATCAAGAGGTGATAGAGCGTTGAGATGCGTGAGATCCATAAAAACCTTTGTTTATTGTCGACTTATGATAAGTAATTTGCTTAAAGGCGTCATTTTACTCTATATCGCAAAGAGTCAAAATGGTGATTCTAAAATAATCTTATTAGTGTTTTAGTAGTCATTGTGTTTTCAATTATTTTAAGCAATTATTTTAAGCGGCGATATTTGTTTGAGTGATATCTGAACCCCCATATTGACCTGGGAAAATAGACTGAATTGGTGCTGGTTTATGTCTGAGATAGCCTTGCACATAATCTAGCCCGGACACTTTCTACTTCTGCATTTTTCACCCATTCAGCCATGATTTTTTATTGGTAATTTTTGCAATTTCAACCATGCACCTGACTATTGCCTTTGATATATTGAACTTAATTAATTACCAGCATATCCACAAATACGTTCACATTAGTCGTTTCAAGTTTACTTTGGTCTAAACATAGCGACAATACTGCAGACTGTGTGTTTGCATCAAAACGACGGGATAAATTTGTTTTGAATTTTTTAACTAGCTCAGGAATGCCTTCATCCCGACGGCGACGATGACCAATTGGATACTCTACGGCGATATTGCTAGAGCTAGTACCGTCTTTAAAGAAAACCTGAATAGCGTTTGCAATTGAACGTTTTGCAGGATTAAGGTAGTCAGCAGTATACTCAGCTCTTTCTACACAGGTCATTTTTTCACGAATGGCGTCAATTCTTGGGTCTGCAGCTTCAGCATCTTCATAATCACGTGCTGTTAAGTTACCTTTTAATAACCCAATCGCAGCCATATACTGCAAACAATGATCGCGGTCTGCTGGGTTGTCCAATGGGCCAGTTTTATCAATAATCCTGATAGCTGACTCATGTGTCGTCATGATAATTTTATCTATTTGCGCAATTTCATCTAAACTTTGGAGCTTGTTGCCGATCTCTTGATTTAGTTGAATAGCGCATTCCACAGCGGTTTGTGCGTGAAACTCTGCTGGGAATGAAATTTTGAATAGCACTTGCTCCATAACATAGTCACCATATTCACGTTGAAATTTAAAGGCATTACCTTTAAATAACACATCATAAAAGCCCCATGTTTTAGCAGTCAAAGCAGAAGGGTAGCCCATTTCACCTTGCATCGTCATCCAAGCTAGCCTTACCGCACGACTTGTTGCATCGCCTGCTGCCCAAGATTTGCGAGAGCCTGTATTGGGTGAGTGGCGGTAAGTGCGTAAGCTTTGGCCATCAACGAATGCGTTTGAAACGGCATTGATAATATCTTCTTTATTGCCACCGAACAGTTTAGTAACAACAGCAGTAGAGGCAATTTTAACTAAAATTACATGGTCTAGACCAACTTTATTAAAGCTATTTTCTAGCGCTAGCACGCCTTGAATTTCATGCGCCTTAATCATGGCAGTTAGCACGTCTTTAATCGTGAGAGAGGCTTTTCCTTCAGTTATATTTTTACGTGACACGTAATCAGCGACAGCAAGAATGCCGCCTAGGTTGTCTGATGGGTGACCCCATTCAGCCGCTAGCCAGGTGTCATTAAAGTCTAACCAGCGAATCATGGCGCCAATATTAAATGCGGCTAAGATTGGATCTAATTGGTAATTAGTACCTGGGATCTTTGCGCCATTGGGAACAGTGGTACCTGGCACAACAGGACCGAGTAATTTTCGACAGGCTGGATAATCAAGTGCTTCGAAACCGCAGCCTAAGGTATCCATTAAACAGTTGCGTGCGGTATCAAATGCCTCTTCGGATTTGATTTCATAATCAGTGACATAATTCGCAATGTCGACAATGACTTGATCGGGTGCTGGACGTACGTTTGAAATGTGGGTAGACATGTTTTTGTTTCCCTAATGGTATTAGCGCTGATTTAGCGGGATGTAAGGCCTGTTGTTTGGCCCTGTGTATTCTGCATTTGGACGAATAATTTTATTATCCATTCGCTGTTCAACGACATGTGCAACCCAGCCAGTGGTGCGAGAAATCACAAATATGGGGGTAAACATGTTAGTTGGGATGCCCATCATGTGATAACTAGAAGCACTGTACCAATCTAGATTAGGAAACATTTTTTTCTCACGCCACATCGTTTCTTCAATGCGAGAAGAGATATCAAAAAGCGCCATACTGCAATTATCTTCGCTTAACTTACGGCTAACTTCTTTAATTGCTTCATTTCTAGGGTCTGATATTGTGTAAACGGGATGCCCAAAGCCAATAATAATTTCTTTGCGATCCATTCGCGCTAAAATATCGGCCTCAGCTTCATCTACATTTTGGTAGCGGCTAATTATTTCCATTGCTGCTTCATTCGCGCCGCCATGTTTAGCACCACGCAATGCACCTATTGCACCGGTGATGCAGCTGTACATGTCTGATAATGTACCTGCGATTACGCGAGCAGTAAATGTGCTTGCATTGAACTCATGCTCTGCATATAAAATTAAGGAAGTGTTCATTGCATCTATATGTAATTGACTTGGCTTTTTGCCATGAAGGATATGCAAAAAGTGTGCAGCGACACTGTCATCATCTGTTTCAATTTCCACGCGTTTTCCATTGTGGCTGAAGTGATACCAGTACAATAAAATAGAGCCAAAGCTAGAAACTAACCGATCACCTAAGTTGATTGCACCCTCTTTGTTGCGATCTGCTGCTTCTGGTTCTAACGTTCCGAGCATTGCACACCCAGTGCGCATTACATCCATCGGGTGTGTGTCTTTAGGGATTTTCTCAAGTACTATTTTTAGTGAGGCCGGTAATGCGCGAAGTGTTTTAAGTTTTACATGATACCCACTTAATTGCTTTTGATTAGGTAATTCACCATGCATCAGCAAATAGGCAACTTCTTCAAAAGTGGCATGCTTAGCCAGTTCAATAATATCGTATCCACGATAGTGTAAATCATTGCCTGTATGGCCCACCGTACAAACAGCGGTTGTACCAGCATTGACACCAGCTAATGCAACCCCTTTTTTCTTTTTAGGCGCTTCTGTCGTTTCGGTACTCTTTGCGGTAGTTGTACTCATATTTATCTCCTACTTTTTGTATAGTGCATCTAGTTTTTCCTCAAACGCGTGATAACCTAAGTAGTCATATAAGTCCATACGTGTTTGCATGGTGTCTAATACATTTTGTTGTGTGCCGTCTTTTTTGACGGATTCGTAAACGTTGAGTGCGGCTTGGTTCCCCGCGCGGAAAGCTGATAATGGATACAGCACCATGCTCACATCTGCTGTTGCTAACGCTTTCACTGTGAATAATGGCGTAGAGCCAAACTCAGTAATGTTGGCAAGCACAGGCACTTTTACCACATCAACAAATTGTTTGTACATGCCAAGCTCGGTCATGGCTTCAGGGAAAATCATGTCTGCACCAGCTTCCACGTAAGCACATGCTCGGTCGATAGCTGACTGCAAGCCTTCTACGGCCAAGGCGTCGGTCCTAGCCATGACGACAAAGTCGTCATCAGGTTTTGCATCCACTGCAGCTTTGATTCGATCAACCATTTCTTGTAGGCTGACAATGGCCTTGTTAGGGCGGTGGCCACAGCGCTTTGCAGTGACTTGATCCTCAATATGGACAGCTGCTGCGCCTGCTTTAGCAATACTTTTTACACTTCGCGCTATATTGAATGCACCACCAAACCCAGTATCAATATCGACTAATAACGGCGTATTAACGGCATCAGTAATACGGCGAACATCGATTAACACATCTTCTAAGCTGGAGATACCTAGGTCAGGCAAGCCAAGCGATCCTGCGGCGACGCCTCCACCAGATAAATATATTGCTTTAAAGCCAGCTTGTGTTGCAAGCATGGCATGGTAGGCGTTAATCGCACCAATAATTTGTAATGGAGTTTCTTCTTGTAAAGCAGCACGAAAACGAGCCCCTGCTGTCATTTTTAGTGTCATTTAATCTACCTCTATGCGCTAAAAAAAGCGCTATTTGATTCATCTGAAATGGTGATGCCTGTGATTTTTGCTTTTTGCAAAACCTCCCAGAAGTAGCGATAGGTTGCTCTGTCATGTAGTTCGCCATCATATTGAATAGGACCCCAGTTCGCAGCTTGCGCTGCGAGTAAAATATTGGCTGCATCGGACACTTCATCAAAGTTAGGTTTCATCGCGTCGACGATGGCCTGAATCTGTGTTGGATAGATACTCCACATACGCATAAAGCCAAATTCATTTCTAGCACGACTTGCATCACTAAAGGTGGTTTCTACATTTTTCAAATCTAATGTTACGTTATGTGCAGGCACAATACCGTTGCCGAGTGCGGCAGCAACTAGCTCAGCTTTTGCGCGCACTAATAAGCGGTGTTCGAATTGTCCAGGGCTGCGCATTGTGCTCGCTGGGATGGCGCCATGGTGTGCGCTAACAAAGTCCATTAAGCCAAAATCAAGCACTTGTAACCAAGGCAGTGCTGCGATGTCATGTACTTGTTTTAACGCACCATGCGTCTCAATTAAGATGTGTATCGGAATGACACGCGATATACCGTTAGCAATCGCCATTTTCTGAATATAGGCAATCATTTCTTGCGCTTGACTAACGTCAGTACATTTTGGAATGGTAATGTAAGTTAAGATCTTGCCGGCACCACTGACTAAAATATCAACATCTTGCTTCCAGGCAGGGTGCGTGTAGTCATGGATGCGTGTGCCTGCCATCTTATGAACGTTGGCATCAGATGTTAATACCCGCACAATCATTTCAGCATGGGGGCGTTCCTGCCCGCTTGCAGCGCCATCTTCACAATCACATGTAATATCAAATACTGGGCCTATGCTATCTTGCATAGCAAGTGCTTTCAAAATCAACTTCTCACTACCTGCAAAATGCTCGCAGGCTGGGATTAGTGTGAACGGTTCTTCACCACCAAATAATGCTTCATTAGGATGGACCATTTTTTAATTTCCTCTAAGCGGCATAGCCACAGTGTAATCAAGATCTAGCACCACATTAGGGTGGTACTTTTCTCCTGATTTGAATTCACTTAACTGGCTTGGCAGCATGTTTTTAATGCCAACCATGCGCAACCTTAATGCTCCCATGTCGGTGCGATCATTTAACGCATGTCGGTCAATAACCTCAGTCGCGCAGTAAATAGTATCTCCTGCAAAGCTAGGGTTGGCATGTGTGCCAGCATTAATGGCTAGAATGGTAAGGGCATTTTCTAGCCCTTCATAGCTCAATGCGCGACATAATGAGATCACCACGCCGCCATAAACTAAGCGTTGGCCATAGTGTGATTTTTTCATTAAATGATCATCAAAGTGCAAATGAGCGTTGTTCTGGTATAAGCGTGTTGCTAACGTATGCTCGGCTGGATTAATTGTTGCACCTGCAACGTGGTCTATACGCTCACCTACCTCATAGTCTCCCCAAAAATATTGACCACCAGTTACCATGCTAATTTCGTCGTGCGCCTTAAAGTATGACGGTATAGTTAACTGTGCTTTACTGACACTACTAGGTAAGTTTGGAATCACTACTTTAGGGGCTGTTGCAGTTAAGTTATTTTTCTTTACCATCACCCACCGCACCCAGCTTAAGACCTCAATGTTTTGTTGATTTGTTGTGGTTGATTTCACCCAGACAATTCCACTTGCGCCCGTTGAGTTTTCTTTTAAGCCAATCACTTGGCTTGAAGTATGCAGTGTATCACCAACAAAAATAGGCCTTGTAAAGCGTACATCTGCATAGCCTAAATTAGCAATGGCATTGACCGAAATATCGGGTACGGTTTTGCCAAAAGCAATGTTGAAAGCGAGCAAGTCATCGATGGGCGTGCTGCTATAGCCTAGGCTATGCGTAAATGAGGCGTTACAGTGAGTGGAGTTGCGTGCGCCAGTCAATGCGATATAAAGTGCAGTATCCCCTGAGGTAAGGGTGCGCGGGGTGGCATGTGTAATGACTTCATTTAAGGTAAAGTTTTCAAAAAATCGACCTTTGTTAACTTTAGTTTGGTTGCTCATTTATATATGCCCTTCTTCAAGTTCTGCAATTAAGTCATGCTTTTTTAATAAGCGCTCCGCTGCCTTAATGTGATGATGCTCTACTAATTTATGATTGATGACAACCGATCCTTTTCCTGAGGCATTTGCCACTTTTAAAGCAGTAATAACTTCACGTGCTTCTTCAACTTCGCTTGGTTTTGGTGTGTAAGCATCATTACTATAAGCAATTTGTTCTGGGTGTAATAGTGTTTTTCCATCAAAGCCCATATCACGACCTAACCTGCAAGCATATTCAAACGAGCGCATATCATTGAAGTTACTATTAGTGCCGTCGACCACGCAACGACCATAAGCGCGGGCAGCTAAAATGACCAATGAAAGTGCAGTTAATATGGCGCTACGCTCGTGTGTTGCTTTGGCATGTAACTGTGACGTCAATTCAGAGGTGCCAATTATCATGCAAACAATACGGTCGCTTACGGCTGCAATCTCTTGCGCGTTCAGTATAGCAACTGGACTTTCAATCATAACCATAACAGGCATGTGGCTACCACCAGCAGAATCCAACGCCTCTAAAGCTGCAACTACATGCGCTCCTGATTCTATATTCGGAAGCAAGATGGCGTCGGCACCAATGTCGGCTACTGCCTTCATGTCATCAAGCCCCCAAATTGAATCTAGGTTATTCACACGAACAATGACTTCACGTGGGCCATAGCCGCCTTGCTTAATGGCCGCTACTACGTTATGGCGAGACTCAACCTTTGCATGAACCAAAATGGGGTCACCTAAATCCAAAATAATTGTATCTGTAGGTAACGTGCGTGCACGATCAATGTAGTGCTTATTGCAGCTTGGTACATATAGTACTGATCGACGAGGTCGAAAACAATGCTCCATAAGTTTGCTCAGTCAGTAGTTAATTGATGCAGTGATTATATAGACGCCTGACAAGAGCTGTCAACATATATCTTATATCTTATGTCATATATAAGATATAAAACTATAGACTAATTAAGTCTGCTATGGTTTAATCATTCAACATAGCGAAACAACGATATGAAAAATTGAAATTGAAGGGTATAAAAGATATGGTAGATATAAGTCCACCTAGCTACAGACCGTTGTATGAACAAATAAAAGTGTTGATAACACAGGGTTTAATTGGCGGTGAATGGCGTCCTGGCGATGTAATTCCTAGTGAGGTTGATTTGGCTCGCCGATTTAAAGTGAGCCAGGGGACGGTGCGCAAAGCGATTGATAGTCTCGCCAGTGAAAACATTTTAATTCGTCGACAAGGTAAAGGAACTTATGTTGCGACGCACAGTGAAGAGGATGTCAAATTACGGTTTTTGCGGCTGACAGCGGCAAATGGCCAAAAAGAAGTGCTCAATAATGACCAAATTTCTTATAAAAAAACCAAAGCAGATGCACGCAAGTCCAACATGTTGAGTATCAAAGCAGGGTCTACATTGATAGAGATTAAACGGGTGTTAAAATTTTCTAGAAGGCCTTTGATTTATGATCATATTGCGATTCCTGCTGCTCATTTTAAAGGGTTAAATGCTGCACGGATAGAAGCCAATAATGGCTCTATGTACAGCATGTACGAGACGGAATATGGTATTCGTATGATTCGGGCAGAAGAACGGCTTACTGCAGTAGCCGCCTCAGCTGAGGTTGCTGAGGCACTTCATTTGGAATTAGGGGCGCCTTTATTAAGTATTGAGCGCGTTTCATATACGTATGGAGACAAGCCAATGGAGTGGCGGTTGGGTCTGTGTTTGACAGGCGATCATCATTATATGAACGAACTCGAATAAAATATTGAAAGAAGATCAATGGATGACTTAAAAAACCGTGCGCTTGATTATCACCAACTTCCTGTACCAGGAAAAATAAGTGTGGAGCCCTCCAAGCCTTGTGTGACACAAGATGATTTGTCGCTAGCCTATACGCCTGGTGTGGCTGCCCCTGTGCTTGAAATTCATGCCAACCCAGACAATGCTTACAAATATACTAATATAGGTAACTTGGTAGCAGTTATTAGTGACGGCACGGCTGTATTAGGTTTGGGTGATGTCGGTGCGTTAGCGAGTAAGCCCGTGATGGAGGGCAAGGCCGTTTTATTTAAACGCTTTGCTGGTATTGATGTATTTGATATTGAAGTGAATGCTAAAACAGCAGATGAATTTATTCAAACAGTCGTCAATATTGCGCCAACCTTTGGCGGTATTAACCTTGAAGATATTGCTGCGCCACATTGTTTTTATATCGAAAAAGAATTAAAAAAACGATTAGATATTCCTGTGTTTCATGATGACCAGCATGGTACGGCTGTGATTGTGGCTGGTGCGTTACTGAATGCGCTTGAAATACAAGGCAAAACATTGCCGGAAGCTAAAATAGTATTCTTAGGTGCTGGTGCAGCAGGGTGCTCTTGTGCGAAGCTGCTGAAATCAATGGGTGCTACCAATGTCACCATGGTCGATAGTGCTGGAGTGATAAATACGGACCGCCCAGATTTACACGATAATAACCGCGAGTTAGCGTTGGTGCCATCGGATGCAAAAACATTGGCGGATGTTATGCCAAATGCAGATGTATTTATCGGAGTCTCAGCAAAGAATGCACTGGATCCAGATTTGGTGAAAGGTATGGCAAAAAACCCCATCATATTTGCTTTAGCTAACCCAGACCCTGAAATTCTACCGAGCATCGCACATGCAGTTCGAGATGATATTTTAATGGCGACAGGACGAAGTGACTTTCCTAATCAAGTGAATAATGCATTATGTTTTCCTTACTTATTCAGAGGTGCATTGGATGCAAAAGCCACTCAAATTACAGAAGCAATGAAAATTGCTGCAGCACATGCATTGAGTGCATTGGCACGCGAGCCAGTGCCAGATGATGTGCTGGAAGCTTATCAATTAACATCACTATCATTCGGTAAAGATTATATTATCCCTAAACCGCTTGATAAGCGTCTTCTAGAACAAGTGTCATCAGCAGTAGCAAGGGCTGTGAAAGAATAAGTATGCAAAAGAAACGTCCAGTTAATAGACCTAAAAACTTAAATTTATTCACCATTAAGTTGCCCATTAATGCATTGGTTTCAATCTTACACCGGGCTTCAGGCGTAGGCTTATTTTTGTTGTTACCAATCATGTTGTTAGCATTACAACAGTCGTTGGTTTCGGCAGTGAGTTACCAGTCGTTAATTCAGCCATTGAGTCATTGGCTGGTTAAATTGTTTTTGATTGCTTGTTCAGGGGCCTTCTTCCATCATTTTTATGCTGGCATCCGTCATTTACTACAGGATGTACATTGGATGACTACACTACAAAAATCTCGTGTCACTGGGCACGTCGTGTTGGTGTTAGATGGTTTCTCTGTCTTGTTGTTTGCATGGAGTATTTTTTCATGATGCTTGAACTATTATCGAGTAAATACCCTGGGATGCGTATATGGCTATCACAGCGCTTAACGGCGCTGGTGATGGCTGGATATTTGGTGTTACTCATCATTGCTTTATTAATTGTGCATCCAAGTGGCTATGAGGCTTGGCGCGATTTTGCTAGCAGTTGGTTGTTTAGCGTGTCAACTTTCGCATGCTTTATCTGCCTCAGCATCCATGCTTGGTTAGGGGTGCGCGATGTGTTGAGCGACTACGTTTTTAATCAAGCCTTGCGCGCTTATCTGCAAATCGGCGTTGATTTGTTATTAGTAGCCTATGTGGTTTGGCTTTCATTGATTCTTTGGGGTTTCTAAATGGCATTAGAACAACATCAGTTTGATACGGTTATTGTTGGTGGTGGTGGCGCTGGATTAAGGGCGGCGCTAGAGCTGGCGGAGTCTGGTGCGCAAGTTGCTGTCTTGTCAAAATCGTTTCCTACTCGCTCACACACGGTGGCAGCACAAGGTGGCATTGCCGCAGCATTAGGTAACGTAGCAGAGGATAAGTGGGTTTGGCATATGTATGACACCATTAAGGGCTCGGACTATTTGGGTGATCAAGATGCGATTGAGTTTATGTGTAAAAACGCTGCTAAGGCCATTATTGAGCTAGAACATTTTGGTATGCCTTTTGACCGCTTAGAAAATGGCAAAATCTTTCAGCGACCATTTGGTGGTATGACGAAAAACTTTGGGGAATCTGAAGTGCCCCGCACCTGTGCAGTGGCTGATAGAACAGGGCATGCCATGTTGCACACGCTCTATCAGCGCAATGTTAAAGCTAAAACCCAATTTTTTGTGGAGTGGTATGCACTAGATTTAATTCGCAATACAGAGGGCGATGTGTTGGGTGTGCTTGCATTGCAAATTGAAACAGGTGAGATTCATATTTTTCAGGCCAAAACAACCTTACTAGCAACTGGTGGTGCAGGCCGCATTTTTCAAACGAGTACGAATGCTTATGCTTGCACTGGCGATGGTCTAGGCATGGCTGCACGTGCAGAGATACCATTGCAAGATATGGAGTTCTGGCAATTCCACCCAACCGGTGTGCTACATGCCGGGGTGCTGATTACAGAAGGCGTGCGTGGGGAAGGTGGATATTTGGTGAATAGCGAAGGCGAGCGGTTTATGGAGCGTTATGCACCAACTGCAAAAGATTTGGCTAGTCGTGATGTGGTTTCTCGGGCATCTGCGACTGAAATTAAAGAGGGTAGAGGCGTTGGTAAAGATAAAGACGCTTTGTATTTAAAACTAGATCATCTAGGTGCTGAAGTGATTGCTCAGCGCTTACCTGGCATTCGTGAAATTGCAAAAACGTTTGCCAATATTGACCCTGTTAAAGATCCTATTCCAGTTGTACCAACTGCACATTACATGATGGGTGGTCTACCGACTAACATTAATGGCCAAGTGGTTGTACCTAATGGCGACGGTGAGAAAGTAATTAATGGTTTATATGCAGTCGGTGAGTGTGCTTGTGTGTCAGTGCATGGTGCTAACCGACTTGGCTCTAATTCACTGTTAGATTTGGTGGTATTTGGCAAACAGGCAGGCAATCATATTGCAGAATTTGTTAAAACTAATAAATCGCATCAACCACTACCAAGCGATGTAGGAACGGCCACTCTACAAAGAGTGAGTCGTTTCCATAAAGCAGAAGGAGAAAACATGATGCAAACGCGGGTTGATATGCGTAAAACCATGCAAAGTAATTGTGGTGTTTTTCGCTTCCCTGAGTTGTTAGCTAATGGTGTTACTGAGATCGACGCGATTGCCAAGCGTGTAGAAAATCTTGTGATTAAAGATAAAAGTAAAGTGTTTAACACGGCAATGGTGGAGGCGTTGGAGTTAGACAATATGATTGAAGTGGCAGTAGCTACGATGCATGCAGCACATAATCGTAAAGAAAGCCGTGGCGCCCATGCGCGTGAAGACTTTGGAGAGCGCGATGATAAAAAATGGCTAACACATTCACTTTATTACAAACACGACCAAAAGCTTGCTTATAAGCCAGTGCGGTTACAACCATTGACTGTTGCATCATTTGAACCCAAAGCAAGGGTGTATTGATATGAAATTATCTATTTATCGATTTGATCCCGATGCTGATGAAAAGCCTTACATGCAAGATTATGAAGTCGATCTGCAAGAAGGTGACAATATGTTGTTGGATGCCTTATTGCGCGTTAAACACCAAGATGATTCAATCAGTTTGCGTAAATCCTGCCGTGAAGGCGTGTGTGGAAGTGATGCACTAAATATTAATGGTAAAAATGCATTAGCTTGTGTGACCAGAATTGCTGATTTAACCGAGCCCGTAGTAGTAAGGCCATTGCCTGGCTTGCCTGTTATTCGAGATCTAGTAGTAGACATGGCGCAGTTTTATGAGCACTTTAACTCAGTGGATCCTTACTTAAAAAATAATGATCCATTACCAGAGACTGAACGCTTACAAAGTCCAGAAGATAGAGCGAAATTAGATGGCTTGTATGAGTGCATTTTATGTGGGGCATGTACCACCTCATGTCCAAGTTTTTGGTGGAATCCAGATAAGTTTGTCGGGCCGGCCGCCTTGTTGCAAGCCTATCGGTTTATTGTGGACTCGCGCGACCATGCGGAAGTTGATCGCCTTGAGAATTTAGAAGACCCTTACCGCTTATATAGTTGCCATAATATTATGAACTGTGTTGAGGTTTGCCCTAAAAAATTAAGTCCTAATGCCGCTATCGTTGCGATTAAAGACTTGAAGATCGAACGATCAAAAGAGCGCAATAAAGACAAGCCTACTAAAAAAATATTTAGCATTAAGGTCGACTGAGCATGCTAAATGCGGAAAGCATTAAAGCTGCTGAACAACGTCGCCTAGCTTGGCGATGCAGACGCGGCATGTTGGAGTTGGATATTATTTTACAACAGTTTGTTAATACCTACTTTAATGAGCTTACATTAGCTGACTTAGAAGCATTTGATGCATTGTTAACTATGGCAGATAAAGAACTTTGGAATGTGCTGGGTATGAAAAAATTGCATTTAAAAAATGAATTACAACAATCAATTATCGATAAATTGCAACGGTTATAAACGATTTGATAATGAGCCGCTAATTAATCAAATATTAACTGGAGAGAGTGTTTTATGAGTGGGGACGAAAGAAAAAGCAGTGCAAGTTTAGGTGATTATTGGCCAGGTATTCAGCTATATTATCCACCTGTCAAGTATGCGCCAAGTTTGGGTATTTATGAGGATATGGAACAAGCTTCTGCTCGCATGGCCAGGCATGCACATTTCACAATAGCTCATACGCTTATTTTTGACTTGGAAGATGGTTGCCGTCAAAAAGAAATGAGCCGTGATCTACTTCGTCAAGAACTCAAAGCGTTGCGTAAAGTGAATCCGAGTGTCACGATTGCTTTGCGTATTAATTCGTTTCGTACCGATGAGTATGAATTAGACATGCAATTAGTGCGAGACATGGGAGACTATGTTGACGTGGTAATGCTTGCAAAGGCTGGTGAAGTGTATGGCGCTGCTGAAGTACGAGACCTATCGAGCTTATTGCTTGATATTAATCCCAATATTACCATTCAGCCTATTATTGAGCATCCTAAATCGCTTAAAATTGCACCTGAGTTGATGCAATACAATGCGGTCAAACACGTTGTATTTGGTATTCACGACTTTTCAAAAGCCATGGGCATTCATATCACGCCAGAAGGCTGGGTTGAAGAACTTAAGTTTTATATGAATCAGTTGATGTTTGAAGCACGTATTGCAGGTAAAGGCGTAATAGGTGGTGTTGAAACGTTGATTGGGGCTAATGCCATGCCAGAGAAGTTTCTTGAGCCTCAAGATGTGCGGCGGTGGTTAGACTTGCACGGTGATGATGAGTCGCGCATTGTGTACAAACACGCATGCCAAGAGGCAGCTATGGGTTTAACAGGTAAGCAAGTGATTCATCCCAGCCATATTCATTTATGTAAAACAGCTTATACACCATCACCAGTGGATATTAAGAAGAAAGTAGCGATATTAAAAGCCGCGATAGAGGCAGATGCACTACATGGTGGCGCTATTAAGTTTGAAGGTGAAATGTTAGACCCTCCTATGTTTGGTAAAGCGTTACAAACCCTGCTTCGTGCACATGCATTACGATCACTTGAAGCCGAAGACATGGAGTTTGCAATCTATGTTTTAGAACAACTGCCGGTACAAGTCGTAAGACAAAACTGGCCATATGGGGTACTTTTATAATGTTCGAAAAATTTCCAGAATGGAATTGGAAGATACCAACACATTTTAATGTTGGCGTGGCATGTAGCGATAGACATTTAGGGTCACCAGAGGCAGATAACATTGCCATGATTGTTGAAGATGAAGTGCTGGGCACCTCACAAATGACGTTCGCTGAGCTTTCCCACAAAACCAATCAGTTTGCCCAACTGCTACGGAAGTTGAATGTGAAAGTTGGAGATCGTGTTCTAGTCCGATTACCGAATAGTTTAGATTACCCCATTGCATTTCTAGGCGCGATGAAAATGGGTGCGATAGCCGTTCCAACATCAACATTATTGACCGCAGAAGAGGTGGTTTATTTAGCCAAAGATTCTGGCGCAAGCATTTTAGTGACAGATGCGCCTGCTTGGTTTGCAATGGAATATGAAATGACAGCTGATTTAAAAGAAATGCCTAACTTATCTCATATTTTACTTTCTCAGATAGAGAAAATTGCCTCAGATGAGAATACACATGACAATTTGGATGTAATGAGTCTTTCAAAAAGCTTATCTGCAATTGAGCACTTTGATACTCCTTATCAAAGCAAGGCTGATGATCCTGCCTATTTGGTTTATACGTCTGGAACAACGGGCTATCCAAAGGGTGTCTTGCATGCACACCGCGCATTAATTGGTAGACAGCCAGCATCAAAGTATTGGTTTAACTATGTTAAAACGAACGACCGTATTATGCATTCAGGTAAATTTAATTGGACCTATGTACTAGGTTCCGGTCTGATGGACCCATTGTATTTAGGTAAAACAGTGATTGTCTATGAGGGTAAGAATAGTGCACAAACGTGGATAAACTTAATCCAAAAGCACCAAGCCACCATTTTTATTGGCGTGCCGACTATTTATAGACAGATTCTACACAAAACCGAAGCTGTTCAAGCTGACATTCCTAGCTTGCGACATTACATGAGTGCAGGGGAGCACTTATCTGATGAAGTGTTGAGCCAATGGAAGTTACGTTTCAAATTTGATATTTATGAAGCTGTTGGTATGAGTGAATTTTCCTACTATTTAAGCCAAAGTCAATATCGTCCAATACGTCCAGGCTCTGCAGGCTTTCCACAACCCGGACATGATATTAAATTGTTAAACCCTGAGACACTAGAAGAAGTGCAAGTTGGTATTGAGGGCATGATTAGTGTGCCGCTAAATGACCCAGGCACTTTCTTAAATTACTGGAATATGCCTGAAGAAACAGCCAAGTATAAGCACGATGGCTACTTCTTTACAGGCGACTATGCTAAGTATGACGATGAAGGATATATTTGGTTTCTTGGGCGCAAAGATGACATTATTAAAAGTTTTGGTTATCGCATTTCACCCTATGAAATTGAGCGTATTTACAAAGGACATCCAGATGTGGCCGATTGTGCTGCTATCGGAGAAGAGATTGAGAAAGATAAGTTGTTAGTAGTGATTTATGTCATTTTAAAGCCAGAAGCAAAAGCAACAGCTGATGAATTACTGGCTTATGGCAAACAGCATTTAGCAACCTACAAATCTCCTAAAACGGTTTATTTAACGAACGATTTTCCACGGACAAAGAATGGCAAAATTTTGCGTAAAGACATCAAACCCACTATTGGCATTGTAAAATCATCAAGATGACAACTATTAAACAATCAGATTTCATTCAAAGTATTGCAGATGCCTTGCAGCATATCTCCTATTATCATCCTGAGGACTACATTCAGGCTTTAGGTGAGGCCTACGCACGCGAAGAATCACCTGCTGCCAAAGATGCCATTGCACAGATTCTCACCAACTCTCGCATGTGTGCGGAAGGCAAGCGGCCCTTATGCCAAGACACTGGCATTGTTGTTGCCTTTGTTGAAGTAGGGATGGAGGTGCAGTGGACGTTTGACAGTGAAGGTAAGTCAATGGATGTTGAGCAAATGGTGAATGAAGGTGTGCGTCGGGCTTATTTATTGCCAGAAAATAAATTAAGGGCCTCTATTGTTACCGACCCCGCTGGAAAGCGCGCCAATACTAGAGACAACACACCAGCTGTTGTGCATGTTTCCTTAGTCTCTGGTGATAAAGTTGCTGTTAAGGTTGCAGCAAAAGGTGGTGGCAGTGAGAATAAAGCCAAGCTAGCCATGCTAAATCCAAATGAAAGTATTGTGGATTGGGTATTAAGCGTAGTACCCCAAATGGGTGCAGGGTGGTGCCCGCCAGGGATGCTTGGGATCGGCATTGGAGGCAGTGCTGAAAAAGCGATGTTGTTGGCAAAAGAGTCTTTGATGGACTCAATTGACATACATAAAATAAAAGAAAATGGGGCTCAAAATCAATTGGAAAGGTTGCGTTTAGAGATCTTTGAGAAAGTGAATCAGCTAGGCATTGGTGCAATGGGTTTGGGCGGGCTTACAACGGTGTTAGATGTGAAAATACTGGATTACCCTACGCATGCAGCAAGTCTGCCTGTGGCGATTATTCCAAACTGTGCTGCGACACGACATGTCCACTTTACATTAGATGGCAATGGCATTGCCGAATTAACCCCACCAAATTTAGATGCTTATCCAGACGTACATTGGACACCAAGTGCTGCTGCAAAACGTGTCGATTTAGCCAAGGTTACAAAAGCCGATACAGTCACATGGAAAGCTGGAGAGGCGCTATTGCTGAGCGGTAAAATGCTCACTGGCCGTGATGCGGCACATAAGCGTATTGCTAATATGTTGGCTAATGGTGAAAGCTTACCAGTTGATTTTGCGAATCGCTTTATTTATTACGTCGGCCCAGTGGATCCAGTGCGTGATGAAGTGGTTGGTCCGGCAGGGCCGACGACAGCAACTAGAATGGATGCTTATACTGAAACTATGCTGAACACAGGCTTAATCGGCATGATAGGAAAAGCTGAGCGCGGTAATGATGCGATTAAAGAAATTGCAAAGCAACAGGCAGTTTACCTAGTTGCAGTTGGTGGCGCTGCTTATTTGGTCAGCAAAGCAATACGAGGTGCTAAAGTCCTTGGATTTGAAGAAATGGGTATGGAGGCGATTTATGAGTTTGAAGTGGTCGATATGCCAGTCACCGTTGCAGTGAGCGCAACAGGTGAATCCGTGCATCAATCAGGCCCTACACACTGGAAAGAACAGATTGTACAGCAGACGATAAAATTTCAGCCGAAAGACTGACGTAGCTGCAATAATTAGGCGCAATGTGTCTTAAGTCACATTGCTTGCGCACTAAATAGATTGCCCGTTGTCCATACAGTTAGTATAAATGGAAGTGATAGATGATTAAGCATATAACTAAAAGCGTAACTCAATTAGTACGACCAGTATTGCTAGTGGCTTTGCTCACAATTGCATCATTGGTGAATGCAGCAGGGATGCTG
>LWDU01044569.1_pt1 | contig 17483 bp, 10 predicted proteins | sample 727161 | NCBI WGS metagenome assembly LWDU01 (sample SAMN04566230, study PRJNA314399) | hydrothermal vent metagenome | isolation source: deep sea hydrothermal plume seawater | place: Mexico: Gulf of California, Guaymas Basin | collected 2004-07-11
TTTAGTTAATACGGGTTGGGTTGGATGTAATGCTAGTTCAGGATCTTCAAGAATTTCACTCCCTTTGACTAGAAAGATTATTCATAAAATCTTAGATGGTACTATTCAGTCATGTAAATTTGAGATGGATCCTTTATTTGGCTTTCAGATTCCTACAAATCTCGATGATATCGATACCAATCTGTTAATACCAAAAAATATGTGGAAGGATGAAAAAGATTATTTTGTTGCAGCTAAAGAATTAATTGAAAAATTTCAAAATAATTTCTCTCAATATGATATTAATGATGAAAGTGTAAAAAATGCTGAACCTAAATATATTTAGTTATATGTTTAACATTTTAAGTTTTACTATTACATTCGCCGCTCAAATAAATATAAAGGAATGGTTTTGAGTAAGTTTACATTTACTTCTGAATCAGTTACTGAGGGTCATCCAGATAAAGTCTGTGATGCAATATCGGATGCTATAGTTGATAGTCTCTTATCAGAGGATAGAGAATCTCACATTGCTTGTGAAACTTTGGCAACAAAGAATTTGATAGTTGTTTCTGGTGAAGTCCGTTCTAAAGGTATTGTTGATATTGAAAATATCGTAAGGAATACACTTGAAGAAATAGGATACACAGATATTAATCGAGGTATGGATAATAAATCTGTTGATATAATGATAAAAGTTCAAGATCAGAGTACGGAAATTGCACAAGGAGTTGATCAATTAGAAGATCATGAACAAGGCGCTGGTGATCAGGGGTTAATGTTTGGATATGCTTGTAAAGAAACACCAGAATTAATGCCTATGCCAATTCACTTGGCTCATAGGCTAACTGAGCGTTTATCAAAATTAAGGAAGAATGGAACTCTGCCTTGGCTTGGCCCTGATGGTAAATCTCAAGTTTCTGTTGATTATATAAATGGAAAACCTGCATCTATTTCTAAAATAGTTATTGCAACTCAACATGATGATATGCTTGATAAGTTTGATACTGAAGAAATGGAACACAAATTTGTTGAAGAAGAAGTAATTGAAAAGATAATAAAACCTGTTCTAGAAAAATCTGGTTTAGAGAGTTCAGGTGTCTTTATAGTTAATGGAACCGGACGATTCGTTTTTGGAGGGCCAGATGCGGATACAGGATTAACTGGAAGAAAAATTATTGTTGATACTTATGGTGGATATGCACCACATGGTGGAGGTGCCTTTTCCGGTAAAGATCCTTCAAAAGTTGATCGATCAGCTGCTTATATGGCACGTTATATAGCAAAAAATATTGTTGCTTCTAATTTAGCAGATACTTGTGAAGTACAATTTTCATATAGTATTGGTGTTGCTGAACCAACTTCTTTTTATGTTAAATCTTTTAATACGGGAAAGATATCTGATGAAGAATTAACAAATCTGGCAAAAGAGATTTTCCCATTAAGACCTGGTGATATAATTTCTCATTTAGAACTTAAGTTTCCACGGTACAGACAAACGGCCGCTTATGGTCATTTTGGTAGAGAAGATGATTTATTTACATGGGAAAGAGTTGACATGGTAGATAAACTAAAGTCTGCCTACAATGAAAGGAATGTTTAATGGAAACTTTAACAAATGTTAAAAGTATTGTTGACGATATAGATTATAAAGTTGCGGATTTGAGTCTTGCAAAAGATGGGCGTAAAGCGCTAGATATTGCGGAAAAAGAGATGCCAGGGCTTATGTCTACTAGAAAAAAATATGGATCAGAGAAACCTTTATCAGGTAAAAAACTTACAGGATCTCTCCATATGACTGTTGAAACAGCAGTATTAATTGAAACTTTAGTTGAGTTGGGTGCTGATGTACGATGGGCAAGTTGTAATATTTTTTCAACACAGGATCATGCGGCTGCCTGTATAGCTGAATCTGGAACACCTATTTATGCGTGGAAAGGGGAAAGCTTAGAAGAATATTGGTGGTGTACTTTGCAAGCATTGACTTTTAAAGGAAATGAAGGACCTGATCTCATCGTAGATGATGGAGGAGATGCAACATTATTAATCCATAAAGGATATGAATTAGAAGAATATTTTGCGAAGAATAATAGCACACCTGAAATTACTACAACTGTAAAAGAAGAACAGATCATTGAGAACTTACTTCGTGAGTTGTTAGATAAAGATCCAATGCATTGGCATAAAGTAGCCAAAAATATTATTGGAGTTTCTGAAGAAACAACTACTGGGGTTCATCGTCTAGAACAAATGTCCAAAGATCAAACATTATTATTTCCTGCTTATAATGTAAATGATTCAGTTACAAAATCGAAGTTTGACAATATTTATGGTTGCCGAGAATCTTTAGCAGATGGTTTAAAACGTTCAATGGATGTTATGGTAGCAGGAAAAACTGTTTTGGTATGTGGCTATGGTGATGTGGGAAAAGGATGTGCTCAATCTATGAGAGGATATGGCGCAAGAGTTCTAGTTACTGAAATTGATCCTATATGTGCTTTGCAAGCTGCTATGGAAGGGTATGAGGTTGTTACAATGGATCAAGCTATTCCAGAAACAAATATTTTTATTACTACTACTGGAAATCGCGATGTAATTACTTTAGATCACATTAAAAAAATGAATGATCAAGCAATTGTGTGCAATATTGGTCACTTTGATAATGAAATACAAGTTGATAGATTGAATGAAGCATCCAATGTTCAAAGAGACACCATTAAGCCACAAGTAGATCGATACACTTTTGATGATGGTCATTCAATATATCTACTTGCTGAAGGACGATTGATGAATCTTGGTTGTGCGACTGGTCATCCAAGCTTTGTCATGTCAAATTCTTTTACTAATCAGGTACTAGCTCAAATAGCTTTGGTAAAAGAAAAACCTGAGCTTGGTGTATATATGCTTCCTAAGGAGCTAGATGAGGAGGTTGCACGATTACACCTTGATCATCTTGGTGTGACACTTACCGAGTTATCTGATGAACAAGCAGATTACATTGGTGTATCAAAATTAGGTCCATATAAGCCTGATCATTATAGGTATTAATCATTAGTTATATAGCTCTGGTTATAGCCAGGTTTTTTTTGTGGTAAAGCTCATGAAAATTAGAGAATTTCTAGTGGATTTATCCGCGTATAAATGGAACGAGATTACCTCAGCAGTTTACTGAATCTCTTTCGCAAACGAACAATTAAGATTTTCGTTGGTTTGCTTATCTTTGTTTTTTCGTCTTGTGATTTTGATAGTCCAAGCAATTTTGTTATCCCAACATGGTTTATTGATATAAAACTTCCTTTAGTATCAAAAACCTTTCCAATGGGTAATCTTGTTGATACTACTAACTTTATATATCCCACGGATGATTCAGTTGGATTTCAGCTAATATTTAAAGGAAACATTGATCCCCCAGTAGGTACAGAAGATCAAGATTTGTTTGTTCCTTTTGAAGGAGGATATATAGAGCAGGCTATTCCCCCTGATTCTATTGCCGGTATTGATGGAAGTGCGATTCCTATTCCTCCAGTTACTTTACCGATTGATCTGAGTTCATTAGTTTTATATAATCAATCTGTATATCCTGATACTCAGATAATTACTTTTGCGGGAGTAACTGATACAAATCGTTTTCAACTCCCATTACAAGATACTGTTGTAATGTTTGGAAGTGCATATAATAGATATTTTATTAATCCTGTGAATACAGTTCTATCTGCAATATTAGATTCTATAAATGCATTGGAACCAATCTCTCTTGGGTTATCAACATTAATATCTGGAATAGAACCTCAAATTATTTCGAGTGTTGATTCTCTTATCATATCTGGCAGTGATGCAAGCCCAAGTTATTTTTCATCTTATTTTAAAAATAGGGGATATCCCACTGATCTAATAAATCCCTTTGCAAGGTTCATTGGAGGTAATGAATCTTTGAACGATACGATAGTTAATCATGATACTACTGCAGTACCAGCAAACCATATTTTTCAAACGTATAGCGATTTATTAGGGGAGGGATTAACAGAAAATTTGAAGATTACTACAAATTTTCAACTAGAGACAGTGCATCCTGACAGTTTTGTTACTCTATATCCTGAGGTTAGTGATTCCATGTATATTAAATCTAATTTGGTCTTTAACATTACTGGCATTGATAGCGCTAAGGTTACGATTGATTCTGTGAATCTGGATTTGTCTGAACAGATGGAATCTATAAAAAGTCAATTAAGTTTTGGGGGAAATTTACCAGAAGTAGAGGGAACTACTTTAGAAATCAAAAGTGCTATCATGGAAACATCAGGCATACCATTAACTGCAAATAAATTTACAGTTTCCAATCTCCAAAGTACTTTTCCTTGGAATATGAAATTTTATTTAAATATTCCTAATTTTGTCCCTCCAGCAGGTGGGGAACCAGTTCTAATTGATCGTATACTAAAAAATACAGATGATCCATATGATAAAGAGATTAGCTTAAGAGGGCATACCTTGCAATCAACCAACCCAGACTCTGCAATTGGCTCATTAGAGTTGGATTTACAAGTTATTATTCCTACGCAAAAAGCTACAATTCCGCTCGATAATTCATCTTTAGGCGGCTTTGGTGTCACAATTCGCTTTGGTTCACTTTATTTTAATGAGTTAAGAGCGTTTATATTCAAAGAATTAACTGCAGATACGATGGATATAGCTGGGTACCCATCGGAAATGTCTGGCATTGGTTTTCCTGGTTTAAAATTTGAGTTTGAATTAATTAATGAAATAAATATTCCTTTAATCATAGATATAAATATGATAGGAACAAAACCTTCCGGTGAATCAATAATTACCAAACTACAGGCAGAAATTGCTACTCCAGATTATTTTGCGCAAAATCATAGTATTTCTACAGATTCTGTCAAAACAGTTATTCGTTGGGATAAATCTGGAACTACTATTTATAAGTATGATTCTCCTAATAATTGGACAGTTGTTGATAGTGCAAGCATACCTCCCAATCCTGGCGAATTTTCAATTATTGATTTTTTTGCAGCAATGCCTTTATCGGCACTTGCACAAACAAATGTAAGACTTGATGGTACAGGAGGTATTTCAGCAAGCGCTAAAAAAATAGGTGGATCATTTACCATAACCATGCCATTTGAAGTAACAATGAATGCACCTCCCTTTATTCCACCTAGTGGAATATCAAAATTAGATGAGTTTAGCCATGATAATAGAAACAAGATACGTCACTCTTTAATTCACTCAGAAATAACAACTACTGTTGAAAATAGCTTGCCTGTAGGAGGTGACTTTGCAATTCTTCTTTCTGATCAACCATATTTTCCTAAGGATATAACTATCGATGCGTTAAATGCTTTTCGTGATACGATGATTACAAAATATAATTGGGACTCTACGGATGTGTTATACATTATTGATAATTGTGATAGTTTGAGTCCTGCAAAGGGAGATATTTATTCATTTAATGTTATGAGTGACTCCAGTCAATGTGTCAATGGAATGAAATATCTAGTTAAGAAATCGGTTGGCACATCAGTAGATACCGTTATATCGTATGTTGATACACTGTTCCGATTTCTTCTGCCTAGTCCTCAAGAATATTATTCAGATAGTTCAACTATTGGCCACCCAGGACAAGTTTCTGTACCCGGTATTAGTTCGTATACAAGCGTAATTGATACTAGCAGAATTTTTCTTCTTACTGATTATGGTAGTCATTATACAGTCCCAAGATTTTCATTTAATCAAACAGGGGATCAATCAGTCTTCTTTTCAAAGTTTGATGAGATAGATATAAAGTCATTTATAATATTTCGAGTTGCAAGTACTGGGGTACTTGGGAAGACAGAAAATGATATTGTTTTACTTTATCCAAATGGGGGCGAGACATTGTTAGCTGGAACAGGTTATACGATTCGATGGAAAACCTATGGAGAGGTAAGTAATATAAATATTCATTATGCTATAGGATCAAATTTAAATGAGGATCAGTGGCAAGAGATAGGATCAAATGTTACCAATATTGATTCTATGGCTTGGACTCCAAGTATCATTGCTGATAGTATTCGTATAAGAATTCAAGATACTAATTCAAAGTTAGATGATATTAGTGGTTGGTATTTTTCAATATCTAGTGGTCAGTTTTTTGGAAATTCAGCGCCAATTAATTTATTGATCAATGATACAAAAATAGATAACACTGAAAACTCACGTAAATGAAAAAAGTTCTTTATTTATTATTAGTCTTCTTTGTCTATCATAATTCTATAATGGGCCAAATTAAAAGAGATCCGCGATCTATAGCAATGGCGAATGCATACACAACGATTGCGGATGGATTTTTTGCTGTTGGGTATAATCCAGCAATGATTGCTTATCAACAAGACAAACCATTTATGTTACAAGTTATTGGATTTGACTTGGGTTTTGCAGGAAATTTTCTTTCATTACAGAATCTTAACTCTTTAAGCGGTGATACTTTATATGCTTTGGGTGAAAATCCAAAAAATCCAAATGATGATAGTAAAGATAAACTATTTCGACAGTTTGAAGATGCTGGTGGTCTAGCGTTCAGTCAAGATCTGCATTTTCCACTCCCAATAATCAATTATTCATCTGGTAATATGGCCTTTACTAGCAACCTGGTTTGGATGAGTAATTTAGTTTTTCCTATAGGTATATTAGAATTGCTCTTTTATGGTAATGGGAAACGTCCAACAATGGATATGACATTAGATGTTGAGGTTTTTGGAATTAATGAAGTTGGGTTTACTTTTGCTGTACCATATAATAGTTTTGCTTTGGGAATTACTGCAAAGTATTTACAAGGATTATTTTATTTTGGAGTTGATCCAGATTCCAGTATTGCAAATTTGGTTACAAGTGATTATTACTTCTATGGGTCAGGAAAATATTTATTGAGATTTGGTGTTGGAGGATCTGGTTTTGGTCTTGATCTAGGGCTTGTTACCAAAGAGTATAACGGTTTTAGAGCAGGTGTATCTTTGATTAATGCATTGGGTACGATTGAATGGAATAAACAAGGAATGATGAAGGATTTAGTTGCAGGACCTGATGCAGTTATAGGTACAGATGATGATTTGTTTAATCCAGCCGCATTTTTGGGGTTTCCTGCAATTAATGAATCACAGGCTATTGCATATGAATACACGATTGATAGTGTTAATGCTACTGGTTTATCTAGTCCAAATATTTTTAATAGTGAACCATTTAAAGCAGTTAGCAATACTGATCCAGATGGAAATCCAAAAGAATTTAAAACTCGTTATCCTGCAATATTTAGAGCTGGAGTTTCATATACTACTGAATTATTTATTCTTAGCTCAGATTTATGGACAGGATTTAGAAATCAATTATATGCTCATGCTGGTTGGAGATGGTCAGCTGGATTCGAATTTTTAAAGTTTCCAAATATACCTCTTCGATTAGGTTTTGCTTATGGTGGGCCTACTTTTAAAGAACTTGGGCTAGGATTTGGTTATCATACTGGTCCTATGATATTTGATTTTGGTTTTGGTTTTAAAAATGGAGTATGGATTCATTCGATGCAAGGTCTAAACCTGTCATTACAATTAACAATTACAAGTTTTAAAGGACGTGATAGTACAAAGAAGCCTGAATCTTCAACAGAGGGTCCTGCTCCATTACCAATAGAAGATAATAATAATGAGGAATTAGATAATACTAATGATCTGGAAATTAATGAAACTTCTGATGAATCACTTTCTGGATAAAAGAAGCAAGATTAACCCTCCAATAGAAAATACTATATTGCCTATCCATGCAGAAGTTAATGGTTCAAGAATACCTTTGAAGCCAAGAGATTGTCCGAACTTAATAAAAGTATAATAGAAAAAAATTACTAAAAAGCTCATCCCAGCTGCAAACGTTAGACCTCCACGAGGTTTTATCACAACAAGAGGTAAGCCAAATAGAACTACAATTAGATTTGTGAATGCAAAAGAAACTTTAAAGTATCTGCTCACTTCCCATCTAGTAGTATTTACACCATTTTCTTTTAATTGAAGTATTCGCTCACTAAGCTCACTATAATTAAGCTCATCAGGCAATTTCCCTTGTTTTAATATATCTTCAGGTGTGAAGTCTATTTGAATCAGCGAATCTGATTTAGGAATAATTACATTTTTTTCAAATCCATTCTGATCAAATTTTCTAATTGAATATCCTGAGGCAACCCATTGTTCTAACGAATCAATCCATGCGATATTTTTTGCATCTATACGTTCTAATATTACACCATCATTCATAGAAATAATTGTTACACGCTCCGCAGTTTTTTGCCGTACCTTATATTTTCCTAAAGATATATGAGTTTTTTCTTTTTTCTGTAAGAAAAGATCATTGTATACATGTTTTAATTTTCTTTTAGATTTTCTCTTAATATACTGTTGTTCAATTTGAGAGCGTATCTCGTTTCCACTGCTAACTATATTATTTTCAAATTCAAAAGATGCATAACTCACTATTATACCAATTATTATGAGCGGTATTGCGATTCGATAAAGACTTATACCACTTGATTTCATAGCTGTCCATTCATTCCGTTTTACCAACAAACCTACACTAAATACGGTAGCGATTAACATGGCCATCGGTAACGCAATATTCAAAAACCATGGGATAATGAATAAATAATATTTGAATACTATTTTCCATGGAACTGAATTATCTATGAATCGGTCTAAATTTTCAATTAAGTCTACTACTAGAAACACACTTGTGAATCCAAGAATAGATATTAATAGAATGGCGATAAATTGCTGAATAAGATATAGATCAAGTCGCTTCATTATTAGAATATTATTTTTATCCAGTTGAATTTCTGTAAAATATGTATATTTCGGAATATATAACCCGAAATATTATATAACTATCAATGATACATAGGTTTGAGTGAATTTGTAAATATACTAGATAAAATAATGTCAGAATTAGCTGGCTTTTTATGGGGACCACCATTAGTTGTCTTATTATTAGGAGGTGGACTATTTTTTACTGCGTATTGTCGTTTTACTCCTTTTCGCTATTTTCGACATGCATTAGAAATATTAACTGGAAAGTATGATAAGGATGACGATCCTGGCCAAATTTCTCATTTTGAAGCTTTATCAAGTGCTTTAGCTAGTACAGTTGGCATGGGTAATATTTCAGGAGTAGCAATAGCAATTCATGCGGGAGGACCTGGTGCTATATTTTGGATGTGGGTTACAGCTATTATTGGTATGAGCACAAAGTTTTTTACTTGCACACTTGCTGTTTTATTCCGAGGAAAAGATGATAATGGAGATATACAGGGTGGTCCCATGTATTTTATTGAACAAGGTTTGGGTCAACGGTTTAAGCCATTAGCAGTCTTTTTTAGTTTTGCAGGTATGTTTGCTAGTTTTACGTTTTTTCAAGCGAATCAATTAGTTCAAATTATTAGAGATTTTGTATATATACCGGGAGGCATATTTATAAATAATTCTTTGTTAGGGAATGCTATAACTGGTACAATTATTGCATTGATTGTAGCGTCAGTTATTTTTGGAGGTATTCAAAGAATTGCAAAAGTTGCCTCTAAATTAGTCCCAATAATGGTGGGTATTTATCTTTTCGCAGCATTAATAATCTTAATCATAAATATTTCCTTAATACCTAAAATATTTGCTAGTATTCTTTATGATGCATTTACTGCCGATGCTGTTGCTGGCGGAGCAATTGGTTCCATGATTATTATGGGAGTTAGAAGAGGACTGTTCTCAAATGAAGCAGGTGCTGGAACAGAAGCTTTGGCACATGGAGCTGCAAAAACGAGCGAACCAGTTCGTGAGGGACTGGTTGCAATGCTGGGACCATTTATTGATACAATTATAGTATGTACTACAACAGCATTAGTGATACTAATATCAGGTCTTTACACAAGTGACAGTAATGGTGTTACATTGACAGTAAGGGCCTTTGAACAAGAGTTAGGCATATTCGGCCGTTTATTAATATTTATTGCAGTAATTACATTTAGTTTATCCACAATGTTTGGTTATTCATATTATGGAAGAAAATGCGCAAGCTATTTATATGGAAGTCGTATTAAACCATTTTATAATTACATTTATATATTAGTAATTGTGATTGCATCCGTATCAACAATTGATATTGCAATTAATTTTGTTGATAGTTGTTATGCTCTTATGGTTATTCCTACTATGTTAGGAACAATCTTATTATCTCCTAAAGTAATTATCGCTTCGAAAGAGTATTTTTCAAAAGTGGATTTATAATTAATAAGAAAATTATTATTATAAATGGATAGACGAGACCTTATAACAGAAAAACCTAATCCTAATTCTTCTAGTATTGATTCTATGTCCATAAGAGAGATATTAGAGGAAATAAATAATGAAGATGCTAAAATACCCGTTGCGGTAAGAACTTCAATTCCTCAAATAGAAAAAGCCGTTGAATTATGTGTTGATGCAATAAAACTTGGTAAACATGTGTTTTTCATTGGAGCTGGAACAAGTGGTCGTTTAGGAGTTCTAGATGCATCAGAAATGCCGCCCACATACTCTGTGCCTGAAGATTGGTTTCAAGGGATTATTGCTGGAGGAGATATAGCTTTAAGAAAATCTATTGAGGGCGCTGAGGATAAAATTGAATTAGCAATTAACGATTTAAATGAACATAATATTCAAAATGATGATGTAATTATTGGGATTAGTACAAGTGGGGCTGCAAAATATGTTCAAACTGCATTAAACCATGGAAAGGAGATAGGCTGTAAAACTATTTATTTGATATGCAATAAAGAACCTTTTTATCGTGCCAACGTGGATTTAATTATTTCGATTGAAGTAGGTCCTGAGATTATTGCTGGATCAACACGAATGAAAGCAGGTACAGCAACAAAACTTGCTCTAAATATGATTTCAACTGCTACGATGGTTAGGTTAGGAAAGATTTATGGAAATCTTATGGTTGATTTAATGGCCGTCAATGAAAAATTGGTAGATAGAGGAATTAGAATTATACAAAATTTAACTGATCTTAACTATGAAGATAGTAATGCAATGTTACTTTCCGCAGAGATGTCCGTAAAAACAGCTCTTGTTATGATTAATAAAAAATGTAATTTGGATGAAGCAAGAAAGATATTAGAAAGAAATAATGGAATATTGAGAGATATCATCAATTAATATTTTTATGTATACTATATTTAATACCCCTGGTCCCAATTTTTCAGATGGACATGCAATTACTATTACAAAAAATTTGTATAATTTGAATGTATCAGTTATTAATGCGCTCCCAAGTGATAGAGATCAAAATTTTTTATTATATCAAGACGATAAACCAGTTTTCATATTAAAGATTTCTCATCCAGCTGAAACATTTAATGTTTTAGATATGCAACATAAAGCAATACAGCATATTTATTTAAAGGATGATAAAATACAACTACCTAAAGAAGTAAAAAATATAGATGGTGATTATATAAGTTCATACAAATACCGTGAAGTAAAATACTTCATTAGGTTAGTTGAATATATTCCAGGAAATTTGATGAAAGATTTATCAAATCATGATAAATCGTTTATAAATATGCTCGGAATTTTTTTAGGGCGAATAAGCTCTGCATTGCAAGGTTTTGAATACGAGGATTCGGTTCGGAGATTCCCTTGGGATATATCTCAGACTGATTTCTTATATAATAATATCTGCAGTATAGATGCTAGGGATAAGCAAATTATTATTGAACAAATCCTTAATAAATATGAAAATAAAATTAATGGAATTAAAGATGATTTACCTGTAGCAATAATACATAATGATGCAAACGATCATAATATCATTGTTAATAATGATAATGTACCTTATGGTATAATTGATTTTGGAGATATAATTAAAACTTTCAGAATATGTGAACCTGCAATTTGTATTGCGTATTTATTGTTGAATAGAGATGATTCAATTCAGATTATTGCTGAATTTTTGAATGCTTATCAAAGCATATATCCATTAACAAAATTGGAAATAAATGTGATAATTTATTTTATTTGCCTGCGACTATGTGTATCAGTTACTATGGCTGCATATCGAAAAAAAATATTTCCAGATAATAAATATATTCGAGTAACTGAGAATCAAGCTTGGGATTTCTTAGGAAAAATACAACAGGTTGATTTGGAATATTGTTCAGATCAAATAATGAATACAGTTTTGAGATAAGTACATTTGTTAAGTTTAAAAAAAATTAAAGAATTAAGAGATCAATTCATCAGTCCATCATTAAGTGTTGCTTATAAAGATCCTTTATATATAGTGAAAGGAGAAGGACAATATCTTTATAATAGTAATGGAAAAAAATACCTTGATGCAATAAACAATATTAGCCATGTTGGTCATTGCCATCCTGAAGTAACCAAAGCCTTACATGAACAGAGTAAAACTCTTAATACTAATACAAGGTATCTTCATGAAAATATTGTTATTTATGCGCAAGAATTACTTCGTACGCTACCATCACATTTGCAGACTTGTTTTTTTACTAATTCGGGTAGTGAAAGTAATGATTTAGCACTTCGTTTAGCTCGAAATTATACGAATAGCAAGCACACAATAGTTATTGAAGGAGCATACCATGGACATACAGCTGCAACAATGGAAGCAAGTCCCTACAAATATAATGGTCAGGGAGGGAATAGTGCTGCAAAATATATCCACCAAATTCCTATGCCTGATGCATACAGAGGAAGATACAGGGAAAATAGTGCTGATATTACAGAATACTATATAAAACATGTAGAAAGTATCCTTGATTCATTAAAGAAAAAAGATGAACAGATTTCTGTATTTATTTCAGAATCGATACTTGGTTGTGGAGGACAAATAATTTTACCGGAAGGGTTTTTAGCTTTAGCTAATAAGACAATAAAAAAAGCTGGTGGCATATGTATTGCTGATGAGGTTCAAATTGGTTTTGGAAGAGTTGGGTCACACTTTTGGGGGTTTGAATCAGAAAATACTGTTCCAGATATTATCACTATGGGTAAAGCTATGGGTAATGGTCATCCATTATCAGCTGTAGTGACAACAAAAGAGATTGCTCAAAAATTTAATAATGGTATGGAGTATTTTAATTCTTTTGGAGGAAATCCAGTCTCATGTGCTGTGGGAAGAACTGTGCTGGAAATAATTGAGAAGGAAAAGTTGCAAGAAAATGCATACCTTATAGGCAAATATTTAATTAAAGGATTAAATGATATAAAGAAGAGACATAATTTAATTGGCGATGTTCGAGGTCGTGGATTATTTTTAGGGTTAGAATTGATTCGAGATCATGAAAGAATGGCACCTGCGTGCTCTGAAGCGGATCAAATAGTAAATGATATGAAGGAACGTGGAATTCTAATTAGCACGGATGGGACAGACCATAATGTAATAAAGATAAAACCTCCTATGGTATTTACTAAGGACAATGCTGATCAATTGATTGATACTTTAGATCAGTTATTAATTAAAAAGAAATATAATTAATTTAGATGAAAAATTTTGTTAATATTCTAGCACTTATAATAATAGTATCAATTACATATTTTATAATGAATAAGAAGAAGAAAATTGACCAATTAGATTGGGAAAATCCCTCAGTAATTAGTATTAATAAAGAAAGGGCAAGAGCACATTTTTTTGATTTTGAATCAAAGGAATTAGCATTAATTAATGATATAAATGTTTCCAATTATTATCAGCCATTAAATGGGAAATGGAAATTCTATTATTCTTTGAACCCAGATGTTCGGCCCAAAGAATTTATGAAAAATAATTTTGATGTTTCTACATGGGATGATATTGATGTACCAGGTAGCTGGGAGATGCAGGGTTATTCCGTCCCAATCTATCTTGATGAGGAATACCCCTTCCCCCCCGAACCACCATTTGTTCCTCATGAGTATAATAGAGTAGGTAGTTATCGGAAAAATTTTAATTTGCCATCTTCTTGGTTAAATAGAGATATCTTTATTCAATTCAATGGTGTGCGTTCAGCGTTTTATTTATGGATTAATGGTAAGTTTATAGGTTATAACCAGGATTCGAAAACTCCAGCAGAATTTGATATAACGGATTTCATTACTATTGGAGAAAATTCTGTTTCATTAGAAGTATATAGGTTTTCTGATGGATCATATTTAGAAGGGCAGGATACTTGGAGAATTAGCGGTATAGAACGAGATGTTTTTATATCAGCTAAATCAAGAATACGAGTATCTGATTTTACAATTGTTTCCGATTTAGATAGTTTATATAAGGATGGCCATTTTGATTTAGTTATAGATCTACTAAATAATTCAAATGATAGTTCTGATATTATTATTCGTGGAGAATTATTGAAATATGATAATTCAAATATTCCTGTACTTAGTTTCGAAAGGAAAATGGAGATTACACAAAAAGATACAGTGCATTATAAATCAATAATAAATAATGTAGACGTTTGGTCAGCAGAAACTCCGAATCTTTATAGATTGATAACTACAATTTATAATAATGAAGAAAAAGTAATTCATAGTTTTACGCAACAGGTAGGTTTTAGAAAAATAGAAATGGTACCTGGCAATTTATTAATAAATGGTAAACCCGTATTATTTCGCGGTGTAAATCGTCATGAATGGGATTCTGAAAGAGGAAGATCAATTACCGAAAGACAAATGATAGATGATATAAAATTGATGAAGAAATTTAATATTAATGCAGTTCGTACGAGTCATTATCCAAATCAAGTGAGATGGTATGAACTATGTAATGAATATGGTTTATATGTTATAGATGAAGCAAATATTGAAGCTCATGGAATGCAATTTCATAAAGAAAAATATAATTTTATTTCAGATAGTGAGGAATGGGAAGAAGCATGGATACAAAGAGGTCGATCCATGTTAGAAAGAGATAAGAACCAACCAAGCATCATTATGTGGTCTATGGGCAATGAAGCGGGTGATGGGGAAAATTTTAAGAGGCTGTACAAATGGATGAAAGCAGAAGATAAAACAAGACCTGTTTCTTATGAACCTTCAAGAGAAGCTGATCACACAGATGTAGTATTCCCAATGTATGCAACCATTGAAACCATATCAAAATATGCTGAAAAAAATCCTAAGAGGCCACTTATTCTTTGTGAATATGTTCATGCAATGGGTAATAGTGTGGGTAATCTTCAAGACTATTGGGATACCTTTGAAAAATATGATGAATTGCAAGGAGGATTTATTTGGGATTGGGCAGATCAGGTAATTTTAAAGACTGATACGTCAGGAAAGGAATATTGGGCCTATGGAGGAGATTTTGGTGATGAATTTACTGTTAACGATTCTAATTTTTGTGCTAATGGTCTTGTTGCAGCAGATAGAACACCAAATCCCCATTTTTTTGAAGTAAAGAAAGTATACCAGCCTATAAAATTTACAGCAGAGGATATAACAAGGGGTCAAGTACGTATTTCAAATAGATATGATTTTATTAATTTAGATCATATTGATTTTTCTTGGTTTATTTCTGAGGATGGTAAAACTGTAGAATCTGGAAAATTGGGAGTGATTGATTTGGATCCTAGTGAAAGTACAGTCTTATCTTTCAATTTGTCTGGTGTGGTGCCAAAACCTGGAGCTGAGTATTTTCTTACAGTAATTGCTCGATTAAATCGTAATACGCCCTTACTAAATAAAAAACATGTTGTTGCATGGGAGCAATTTTCATTGCCAATACATCGTCCATCATTGCAAAGTGATATTTCAGATTTTCCAGAAATTAAGCTTACAGAGAGTGATACTACTATTGATGTAATTGGAAATAATTTTCAAATTATTTTTAATAAAAAGACAGGATTTTTAAAAGATTATATATACAGTAATCGTCATTTAATACGATCTGAATTGATTCCACATTTTTGGAGAGCACCGACTGATAATGATCGTGGAAATATGATGCATATACGTGCTGCTATTTGGAAGAATGTAGGTAATGAATTAACCATTAGCTTTTTTCAAAGATCATTATCTAATAATGTTGTTAAAATAAAAATGGTAGCAAATCATGAGCCTACAGGATCCATTATTACTATTACATATAATATCTTTGGAAATGGGTTAATTGATATTGAACAAGAAATAGTTACGGAAAAAGAAACATTGCCAGAATTGCCACGTTTTGGTATGAAGATGACACTTCCAAAAGATTTTAATAGAGTTTCATGGTATGGTAGGGGGCCTCATGAAAGTTATTGGGACAGGAAAACATCAGCTCCTATAAAGGTATATTCTGGTACAGTCTGGGAACAAACTTATCCTTATGTAAGACCGCAAGAAACAGGAAATAAAACGGATGTCCGTTGGATGACCCTTGATAATGGAAGGATTGGTATGTTAGCGATTGGACAACCATTATTTGATGGGAGCGTTCATCAATATCCGTATCAGGATCTAGAAAACGTACCTGGTATTAATCGCCATGGTAAATTGGATATTAAACCGAAAGGCCAGGTAGATTGGTTATTGGATTATCGTCAAACTGGTATTGGGGGTGATAATAGCTGGGGAGCACGTACTCATCAAAAATACACATTAGATGGAAAATCAACTAATTATAAACACCATTTTTATTTAATTCCTTTTATAAAAGGGGTTGACATTATAGCTCTTTCTAAAATAAACATGAATTAAAATAGATTGGAGAAAATATTTTGAATACAATCTCAATTATATCATTTATTGTCGCGACTACTGCAGTTGCAGTATTTACATATATGATTGTAAGGAATATGAAAAAAAGCGATAGCGCAACTGAGGAATATTTTACAGGAGGTAGGGCTCTGTCTTGGTACATGGTTGCTGGATCATTATTACTTACTAATTTATCAACAGAGCAATTAGTAGGGTTAAATGGAGATGTTTTTGGAGATAAAGCATTGGTTGGTATTGCATGGGAATCATTAGCAGCTTTTGCAATGATTGCTACTGCTCTAGTATTTTTACCAATTTATCTTGCAAGTGGTTATACTACAACACCAGCATTTTTAGAAAAGCGTTTCGATAAGATGACACGCTCTATGGTGTCTGGTCTTTTTCTTTTTGGTTATGTAACTGTATTGCTGCCGGTGGTTCTTTATACTGGATCTTTAGCGTTAATCACTATGTTTGATTTAAAGCTTACCCTATCATTGGTAGTTGCTATTATCGGAATAGTAGGAAGTTCATATGCAATTTTTGGGGGATTAAAATCTGTTGCTGTTAGTGATACATTAAATGGAATAGGTCTTCTTATTGGTGGATTGACAATACCATTTCTTGCTTTAGCTGCATTAGGGGATGGTTCATTTTTTGAAGGATTATCAAAACTAGTAAACCAGAATCCAGAATATCTGACAGTATTTACACAATCAAATCTTGAGGGAAAAAGTGTTTCTGTACCTTGGCCAACTTTAT
>LWDU01042192.1_pt1 | contig 17481 bp, 19 predicted proteins | sample 727161 | NCBI WGS metagenome assembly LWDU01 (sample SAMN04566230, study PRJNA314399) | hydrothermal vent metagenome | isolation source: deep sea hydrothermal plume seawater | place: Mexico: Gulf of California, Guaymas Basin | collected 2004-07-11
GGTATACTTTATTCGAGTTCTGTATTTCATTTTTACACTCCATCTTTTTATTCTAAAGATAAAGTGTTGCGTCGATCAGTTGAGGTCGCCACTGAAAGCGGACGTTCGGATGTAATTAATTTTCGTTTACCAACTGTTTTCTTCACCAGGAATAGGACAGGCCTATTGACAACGAATCAGAATCAAGACCGGTTGATTCCTGTGTGCGAGTACCAATATATTTAAAGCTGATACCCGAGCGACGGTTTATAGGATAAGCAAGACTGAATGCCCAACCAATATCCTGCATTCTATTATCACTGCTGATTCCATTGACACTGTTTTCCCCACCATAGTCATAACCAAAGCCTGCACCGACCCAAAACCCTGGTCGAAATGTGTGTATGAGATTCCCACGAATAACGAGTAATGGATCCTGTTCCAATGTATTGCCGTTAAAGAACTCATCGTTCTCTGTGAAGAATGCCAAGTCAGTTGTCACTTCTGCTGTCCACTTTCCTCGAGTGTGAGTGACGCCTAATTGAGGTCGGAAAGTAAACCGGTTTTTACCCAAATTAATCAGTTTATCCTCTTTGTAATCACCCGTGGGGAAGCGCATCACCAGTGCCATTCCGACGATGGTTTCAACGTCCACGTTGGAGCGGTAAGCTCCAAACTCCTTGTCGCTTAAAGGCGGTGCGCCGTACAGATTGATCGCAAATCGTAACGATGTGTCCGATAAACCATTTCTTGAGGCTGAGGCTGGAACACCATCCACCAGTCCTGTCCATTCACCATCGTGATAGCCTTGTGTGAGATCAATACGTGCTGATTTATCAAATAACATGAACGTGTGAATATATTTGCCAGCCACGGTATGTAACTTCATTTCCACATCTTCCAATCTGGTTACAGGGTTAACAAGGATATCGGCTTCGGTATAAGCATAACCTACACCGGCAAAATTGGTTCCCATAGGCAGATGAGCCCATCTCCGAGGTTCAAATTCCAGGGCAAAACAGGGAAGCATCAGACTCTTGGCTAATAAACCACCAAGTAAAAACCAGTTCGAAAGATTAAATAAAGCTTTCATCGATCCTATATACAAGTACTCATTCTGCTACTCCTCATCCGGAATCAACCATGATAAGTCAGTGACCTGTACCCCGTAAAACGGACACGGACTATGCAACCTGTTCTTCAAACTGGGAGGGTGAAATATTTCCCAGATGTGAATGCCGGCGTTTTCGATTATAAAACCCTTCTATAAATTGAAACAAACTCATTCTTGCTTCCTCAATGTTTTTGTATCTTTCATGGTTAACGTGTTCTGTCTTCAGCGTACCAAAGAAACTCTCAGCAACCGCGTTATCCCAACAGTTACCTTTACGACTCATACTAATGGTTGTGCCTGATAAAACATCTTCCAGTTCTTCTGAGACATACTGACTACCCCTGTCTGAATGAAATAGCTCAGGCAAACAACCTCGGTTATGGCGTGCCATTTCAACGGCCTGACAAACTAACTCCGCTTTCATGTGTTCAGCTAATTGCCAACCAATTACTTGCCTTGAATACAGGTCAATAATAACAGCCAGATAAACCCAACCACCCTTTGTCGCAATATAGGTAATGTCACTCACCCATACAGCATTCGGCCTATCAACCGTAAACTGACAGTCTAGTACGTTATCTGCAACCGCTTGACCATGCCCTGAATCCGTTGTCACAACAAAAGCCTTATGTTGTTTAGGATAAATGCCATGTGCCTGCTTTAACCGTGCAACACGCTTGTGGTTAACCGGTTTACCTAAGTCACTTAAATCATTCGTCAGACGTCTCACACCATAGGTTTGCCGACTATCAACAAAGCATTGCTTCAGCTGCGCTAGCAACTGCTTATTCTCAACGTGTCGATGACTTTTTGGCCTACTTCGCCAATCATAAAATCCACTTTTAGAAACCTGTAAAACCCGACACTGCAAACTGATATCAAATTCATCATGCTCTAAAATAAACTGGTACTTTATGCTTGGTGCTGAGCGAAGTAGGCTGCCGCTTTTTTTAATATTTCACGCTCCTGCCTGAGCTGCACCACTTCTTTTTTCAGTGCTGCTAGTTCCTGCTCTGGCGTCATATCATGGTGTGTTCCTAAAACTTCACCACGATATTGACTGATCCAGTTATAAAGACAATTTTCTTTCAAGCCCAGTTCACGTGCCACTTGAGCCTGGCTCACAGCACTTGATAGCGCCATCTTTACTGCATCTAATTTATACGATTTGCTATACTTCTTATTCGACATTTGGACACCTCTCTTATCTAATAGCTTAACTTAGAATTGTGTGTCCGTTAAATGGGGTACGTCTCAAAATATCGTATCTCACAGATATTAGCTTATATGCTAAGTTATTGTATTTTAATGGTGGGCCGTGTCGGGGTCGAACCGACGACCTTGGGATTAAGAGTCCCCTGCTCTGCCAGCTGAGCTAACGGCCCGAAATGGGGTGAACGATGGGGCTCGAACCCACGACGACCGGAATCACAATCCGGGGCTCTACCAACTGAGCTACGCTCACCATAAACAGGTGTGTCTTTCGTATTAAAACAATTCTTTCATTTTGCAGCAAAAAAACCAATCATTAAATTGGCGCGCCTGAGAGGACTCGAACCTCTAACCCCCGGCTTAGAAGGCCGGTGCTCTATCCGGTTGAGCTACAGGCGCATTCTTGTGCTACAGAATGTTTTATCAAAATGGTCGGGGCAGAGGGATTCGAACCCCCGACCCTCTGCTCCCAAAGCAGATGCGCTACCAGGCTGCGCTATGCCCCGATTTTTTGATAATCAGCCTCTAACAGGACGTGGGATGATACGCAGTCACCCCTATCTCGTCAATTGCCAATAAGAAATAAATTACTAATGAAAAATCAATTAGTTACGACGCCATATTGTGCCTTGTGGCGTGTCTTCTAAAGTAATACCTGTTGCTACTAGCTGATCTCGAATTTCATCGGCTTTTGCGTAATTTTTTTCGGTCTTTGCTTGATTACGTTCGTCGATCAATTTTTGAATTGCAACCTCGTCTAATTCATTATCACTAGCATTCGCCTTTCCTTGTAAAAACGCTTGTGGGTCGTCTTGCAATAAACCCAGTACCCCAGCAAGAAATTTCAATGTAGCAGCTAGCTCTGTCGCTTGCTTCGATGATTTATCGGTAATTCGATTCGATTCACGTGCCAGTTCATGCAGTATTGAAATAGCTTTAGGCGAATTAAAATCGTCATCCATTGCTCTATTAAATTCATCGACGTATTTCTTCAGTGGCTCAACATCGTTATCCACCGTTGCATCTCTTAATGCCGTATACAAACGACTCAATGCTGATTTAGCTTCATCTAGATTATCCGTCGAATAATTTAGCGGACTACGATAATGGCTCGATAGAATAAAAAAGCGAATCACCTCAGCTTGGTATTCTTTCAAAACTTCTCTGACCGTGAAGAAGTTGCCTAGTGACTTAGACATTTTTTCTTCGTCTATACGAACAAAGCCATTATGTACCCAAACATTGGCAAAGGTTTCACCTGTAGCGCATTGTGATTGTGCAATTTCATTTTCATGATGTGGAAACTGTAAATCCTGACCGCCGCCATGAATATCGAAGTGATTTCCTAAGCAATGTGTTGACATGGCAGAACATTCAATATGCCATCCAGGTCGTCCATCACCCCAAGGCGAAGGCCAGCTAGGTTCATCGGCTTTTGCGGCCTTCCATAATACGAAATCTAGTGGGTCGTCCTTTTCTTCTTGTACTTCAACGCGTTCGCCAGCTTGTAATTCATCGATATTCTTTCCAGACAATTTTCCATATTGATCGTAAGAACTGATATCAAAGTAAACATCATTATTACTACCAACATAGGCGTGTTTCTTTTCAATTAAGGTCGAAATCATATCGATGATTTGATCCATATGTAGCGTCGCTTTTGGTTCCATATCCGGCGGTATTACACCTAGCGCTTCTGAATCTTGATTCATAGCCTCGATAAAGCGTTCGGTCAATTCGGTAATGCTTTCATTATTCTCATTAGCACGCTTAATAATTTTGTCATCGATATCGGTGATATTGCGAACATAATTCACATCAAAATCACTATGACGTAAATGTCGAGCAATCATGTCGAAAATCACCATCACCCGTGCATGCCCAACATGACATAAATCGTAAACCGTCATACCGCAGACATACATACTAACTTTGTCCGGTTCGATAGGTTTGAAGATTTCTTTTTGTCTGCTCAGCGTATTGTATATTTTTAGCACGGTTTATTTACTACTTTGATGTCTAGGGACGCGAATCTTATCCGAAAGCCGCGTAAGCGACAAAAGGAATTTGTCGGTTCAGCCAGTCACGGGCATAATCACATCAAAATTTCTATACTTAAACAATATTTAAATCTCGGAGAACAATTATGAAGGTGCAACTTACGACAACACTTGGTCCTATTACTATTGAATTAGATGCGGACAAAGCACCTAAAACCGTTGCGAATTTCATTGCCTATGTAGAAAGCGGTCATTATGACGGTACGATTTTTCACCGCGTTATTGAAGACTTCATGGTGCAAGGTGGTGGTATGGATAGCGAAATGAATTCTAAATCAACAAATGAGTCTATCGAAAATGAAGCGAATAACGGACTGAAAAATGAATATGGCACCGTCGCTATGGCGAGAACCGGCGATCCACATTCCGCTTCAGCACAGTTTTTTATCAACACCAGTGATAATGGCTTTCTGGATTTCACATCTGAAACTCAAGATGGTTGGGGTTATTGCGTGTTTGGTAAAGTTATTGAAGGCATTGAAGTCATTAATATGATTGAGGAAAAACCCACCTCAACTGAAAACGGTCATCAAGACGTGCCTGAAGAAACGATTGAAATTGAAAAAGCAGTATTACTCGAAGAAGAGGATGAGAAAGAAAAGTAATACTAGAACTCAACCTACATTCGTATTTAATAATGACCACACTATTCGTTTCTGATCTACATCTTAGTCATCAAAGACCAGAAAAACTGACGTTATTTAAAGAGCTCTTATCAGGTCCCGCCCTGCAAGCTGACGCGCTTTATATACTTGGCGATTTATTCGAAAATTTCTGGATTGGTTGTGACGATGAACTGCCACCTAATCCAGAAGTTATTTCTGCGTTAAGTGAGTATTCTAATCATGAAAGTACAAAATTATTCATCATGCGTGGTAATCGTGATTTCCATTTGAATAAAGAATTCGCACAAGCTACAGGCTGTACTTTAATTGATGACCCAACTGAAATAATTCTGGATGATAAAAAAGTATTACTGATGCATGGTGATACACTTTGCACTGATGATGTGAAGTACCAAAAATGGCGAAAATTTATTACTCATCCGATCATCAAATGGATTTATTTCATTCTGCCATTAAGATTAAGGAAAAAAATTTCACGTGATGTAAGAAATTATACCGCAGATGCCGTGCAAAAAAAATCGCCTGAAATAATCGACGCTTCGGAAAATACAGTTGTAAAAGTGATGAAAGAATTTGGCGTAAAAACATTAATCCATGGACATACGCATCGACAAGCAACACATGAAATTGATTTGAATGGCACGCCTGGACAACGCATTGTTCTCGGTGACTGGTATGATGAAGATTGTGTATTAATACACGATGAAACAGGGTTTAGATTTGAACGTATTGGGGATTATATTAGTATAATTTAATGTACTTTTTAAATCTGCCTTTAGCCTAGATTTCCAGACAAAGTCATAATAGCTAACACCGCCAAACAAATTATCAATGTTCGGTTGATTAACGATTTAACTTCACCTATCCAGTATGATTTTTCTCTACCGGGTACTTCCATATCGGGAATGTATTGCAAGGCACCTATTCCTGCATCACTTAACACCTGACTATTGACATCAAACGACGCTTTTTCAGATTGTTGCCAGCCTGTGAAAGCATGTACCAAACTACCCGCTAATCCTAAACCTATAATCATGATTCTTGATGAAGGCCATTCCAGTATATTTAAAAGCACATTAGTGCTATCAGAATAGCCGCTACGGACATCACTCATTTCTTCATTTAATTCATTAACAAGTCGATATAATAAAGCGCCTACAACACCAAGAATTAAAAACCAGAAGATAACTGCAAAGCTGCGTTTATGTGCTTCAACAAAAACAGATTTTATAATAGCGGTTTCGTTTAAGTCTTCATCGCTGGTTAAATCTACATCAACTAACTTTTCTGTTAATGAAGATACGCTATCTTCATCATCTTCATCGATTGCCGTTATATATTGGTCAAGTCGATTATCCAGCGACTCAGGAGCCAGACAATAAATCAAGACTAGCAATACAAAAATACCTTCTGCGATTGATGACCAATGATCCAGGGCAGCTACTATCAACAATAAAACCAGAACCGGAATCGCTAATAAACCCAGTAACCCAAGACTTCCATCCCAGTATTTATAAAGTGCCAATCGTTTTTCCAGAAAATGATATAAAGATATAATCCAATCATAATTACGATAACGTTCAAGGTTACCAAGAAAAAAATCAAAGCCTAATGCAATAAGAATAAAAATTAGCGGCATAGTTTTAGTAAAGAAAAATAATATTTTTTGTCAAAAGCTGGACCAGGATCGGTCTTTCTACCGGGTGCGATATCACTGTGACCCACAATACGATCTTTTATTATTTTCTGCCAGCGTTGACAGATTAATTCAGTGACGGCAGCCAGAGTCTCATATTGCACATCACAATAAGCTTCTTCGTCGCAACCCTCTAGCTCAACGCCGATGGCAAAATCATTACATTGGCTACGGCCATTAAAATCTGACACACCCGCATGCCACGCACGTTTAATAAACGGAACGTATTGAGTTACAGCACCTGCGCGATCGATGAGTAAATGCGATGACACACGTAGCTCATGTATCTCGGCAAAGTATGGGTGAGCATTAGTATCTAGGGTATTGGTGAATAATTGATCTATAAATTCACCACCGTATTCTCTCGGTGGCAAACTGATTCCATGTATTACTAACAAATCAATATCGGTGCTATCGGGACGATCATCGCAATTAGGTGACACTACAGAACGAGCTCCTGTTAACCATTCACCTTGTTCATCAATTTGGTAATCTGTTTTCTTCAATTTCAATGCCTTTGTATGCCTGTTAAGATCATAATAACAGTATAAAAAAATTGTAGAGAGAATTTTAATGTGTCGTTTAGCCGCTTATTTTGGAACGGAAATAACCTTATCCCAGTTTTTACAGGAACCTGAGCACAGTCTTATTAAGCAATCATGGGCTCCTAAAGAAATGCTGGACGGAACAGTCAATGCCGATGGTTATGGTGTTGCATGGTTATCGGGCACCGATATACCTAGCTCATATAAAAATGTACTGCCTATCTGGTCTGATACAAATCTTGATAGCCTGGGTCGTTCACTGAGTAGCCGAGTGTGGTTAGCAAACGTTCGTGGTGCAACACCGGGGCAAGGGATCAGTGAAGCGAATACACAACCTTTTATAAAAGATGAATTAATCTTTACTCATAACGGTTGTCTTAAACCTTTTGGTCAAGAGATAAAAAGCAGTTTACTCGATATCTTATCGAATGAAATTCGTGCCGAAATTAACGGCAATAGCGATTCATTGTATTTGTTTGCACTATTGCAACATCACTTATTAATTCAAAAATCGTTGCCAGAGGCCATCATCAATATGATGAACGATCTACGCATTATTTGTAGTGACAAGGTGTCCGCATTATTAAATCTGGTCATTTTTGATGGCGACATTATTCACGCCTGTCGTTATGCTATAAATGGTTCATGCCCCAGTCTTTATTATTCTCTTGGCGATGACAATATCCGCGTTGCATCAGAACCCTTAACGCCAAATGATGAATGGGTAAGTTTTCCTGAACACAGTCTTGTTAGTTTTAATAACACCGGTGTTATTGAACGTTACAAACTATGAAAAAACTGCTTGGCGAATTACAGCTTTTACAAAGAGAAGTAATTGATATTGTCAGAGCAATTGCAGATGAAAATTATCCGCAACAATTTCACCCTGACTTAAGCCCGATAGGTTGGCATCTGGGTCACTGTGTTTATACCGAGTCCTACTGGATTAGAGAAGAATTATTCAACCAAGAAACAACTGATGAGTTGTTAAAGCATCTCTATGCCCCGAAATTAAGTAATAAACAGTTCCGTGGCTCCGCATTACCAGAAAAAACAGAACTGCTTGAATGGGCAACGATTACACAATCAGAAAATATTGCATTACTTGAGTCTGGATTTGTAAATAATAAATCACATCAGTTATTAGAAAATAATTACCTGATTCATTTTCTGATTCAACACTATTCACAACATATTGAAACTATGTGTATGGTATTAACAGAAATGCAAATTAAGCAATTGAAAACTATATTTACTACAACTAATAATCTTGTCGCAATCAAACCCATATCTAAGATCCAGATAATTGAAGCAGGCAGCTATAATATCGGATCAAATGAGAAAAATGGCTATGACAATGAACGACCAGCGCAATCTATAAATTTAAATAATTACAAAATATCAACCCATCCTGTCAGCAATGCTGAATATTTATATTTTATAGAGGATGGTGCTTATTCCGCGAAGCAATACTGGTCTGACGATGGCTGGCAATGGATTAATAAAAATAAATATAAACAGCCTCATCATTGGCATTTACAAAACGATAATAACTATTACGGCGTAAATCATCAGGGAGCTTATGAACTTGAAGAAGGTCATCCTGTTCATGGCCTGAGTTATTTTGAAGCTGAAGCCTATGCAAAATGGATCGGAGCTCGTTTGCCACATGAATACGAATGGGAAGCGGCAGCTAGAGAAAACTATTTAGAACAAACTTCACTAGTATGGGAATGGTGTAGCAATACCTTTCATCCTTACGAAAACTTCTCTGCCTATCCTTACGAGGGCTATTCAGCACCCTACTTTGATGAAAAACATTATGTATTGCGTGGAGGAAGTAGCTACACAAAAAAACAAATTAATAGAGCCAGTTTTCGAAACTATTACACCGCAGATAAGCGGCATATGTTTGCGGGAATGCGTTTAGTATATGATTAAACTACTCTGACGCGGACTCAAGTAATTTTATCAACTTCTTATTCTTGGTTTTTTCCGCCATTGTAATGGCTGTTTTTTCTTTTTTATCTGCAAGAGTTACATCTGCTCCGGCATCCAGTAAAACATTAACAATCTCCATGCGCTTATTTGCCACAGCTAACATCAATGCGGTCTTACCCTGCTCATCGGCCAGATTTAGATCCACACCTTCAGCTACAAGTTCCCGAACGATGCTTTTGTTTCCATAATAGGCCGCGCCCATTAATGCCGTGCGCCCGACTGTATTTTTAGAATTAACATTCATTCCAGCAGATAACATTGCCTTTAACAGCATCAAACGACCTTCTTTCGCTGCCGTGTAGAATTTTAATTCATTCATTTTTTCATCTGCAGACTCATCCGCTGCAAATGACAATGGTGCCATAGAACTCATTTAAAGCGATAAGTAATAAATTAATTAATTGATGTTTCATGTTTCACAACTAAAAAAACTGTTTCGATAACACTAATAGCGGCATTTATGACAGAATCTGAAATATGAATGAGGAAAATTTTCAAAAACGACTGGGAAGCGGCATGGTTATTGTCGGCTGGGTTCTAGTCATTGGCTTATTTACCGTATATTTTACAAAGTATTTGAACGAACAAAATAATCCCAATCAACACCAAGACCAATATCCAAATTTGGAACAAACGGGAATTCAAAAAGAAGTCTTATTGCAGCGAAACCGTTATGGGCATTACGTTACAAATGGCATGATTAATCATCAACCGGTGGTATTTATGCTCGATACAGGTGCGACTAGCATCAGTATTCCAGAGAAAGTCGCGCAACGATTAAAGCTAAAAGCAGGGATAAAAATGACCGTTAATACTGCCAATGGCGAAATAGATGTTTACGCTACAAGACTAAGACGTGTCGGGCTTGGAGCTATAGAATTACAAGATGTTCGCGCCAATATTAATCCGTTCATGCAAGGCGAAGAAATTCTATTGGGGATGAGTTTTCTCAAACATCTTAATTTCTCTCAACAAGGCGATAAACTACTAATTAGACAATATTGAGGCATAGAGTCTAAACTGTCTCTTTTCAATCACTTAAGCAAGCAAACGAGAATAATAATATGCAGTGGTTACAAGATAAACTGAACATACTTAGTGGCATTATTTGGGGAGAATATTTACTTATTCCTCTATTAGCTATTGTGGGTATTTACCTCACGATTGGACTTCACGCCATGCCATGGCGAAAGTTACCTCTTGCATTCCAAACCTTATGGCAAGGTCGCAAAACCACATCGCAACTGGAAGGCGATATCACTCCTTATCAGGCCTTAATGACAGCACTCGCAGCAACCGTAGGCACGGGTAATATTGCTGGTGTTGCCACTGCAATCTATTTTGGTGGGCCGGGCGCCATCTTCTGGATGTGGGTTATTGCCTTATTTGGTATGGCAACTAAATATGCCGAAGCAGTACTCGCAGTCAGTTATCGTGAAAAGGATGACTTGGGTAATTATGTTGGAGGCCCAATGTATTACATCCGCAATGGTTTGGGTGATAGTTGGAATTGGATGGCAACGGCATTTGCATTTTTTGCCATGATTGCTGCATTTGGCATTGGCAATATGGTGCAATCTAATTCTGTCGCCGATGTAATCTCGACTAATTTTAATGTGCCAACATGGATTACTGGTTTAGTCATGACAATTCTGGCAGCGTCAGTCATCATTGGTGGTGTTAAGCGTATTGCTCAAGTTGCCACCAAGCTTGTCCCTTTCATGGCTCTTGCTTATATTATTGCGGCGGTTGTTATTGTTATTTTAAATGTCGAGAAATTACCTGATGCAATAAGTCTTATCTTTAATAGTGCATTCAGCGGATCAGCTGCTAGTGGTGGGTTTCTTGGCGCCACAATCTGGATGGCGATACGCTGGGGATTTGCTCGCGGTATATTTTCAAATGAAGCTGGACTGGGTAGCGCGCCTATTGCGCACGCAGCAGCTCAAACAAACGACCCAGTGAAACAAGGCATGGTTGCCATGCTTGGAACTTTCATCGACACGATAATAATATGTAGCCTTACGGCATTTGTCATCATACTCACTGGCACATGGGAAAGTGGCTTACAAGGCGCAAGCATGTCTTCGCAAGCTTTTGAAACAGGACTAATAGGATACGGTGGTTATATAGTCAGCATAGGATTAGTACTATTTGCCTTCACTACTATACTTGGCTGGAGTTATTATGGTGAACGCAGTGCTGAATATTTATTTGGAACGAAGATCATTAAGCCATATCGTTTATTATGGGTTATTGCTATTTTCATCGGTGCAGTGATGAAATTAGAATTGGTATGGACCTTTGCTGATGTACTGAATGGACTCATGGCATTACCCAACTTAGCTGCTTTATTATTACTGAGCCCAGTCGTTTTTAGTAAAACCCGACAATATTTTAATAATAAAAGTTCAAAATGGTAATTGAACAAAGCGAAATTATTGCCAACGTCAAAACGGCATTAACCGAAGATGTCGGTTCAGGTGATATTACGGCCGAATTAATTCCTGCTGAAGCAACGGCATCAGCTACTCTAATCACTCGAGAACATAGCGTGTTAGCTGGCTGCGCCTGGTTTGATGAAGTCTTTAATCAATTAGATTCTGATGTAAAAATTGAATGGCTAGCAAAAGATGGTGATGTCATTGTACCCAATCAAAAACTTTGTGAGATTGCTGGTTCTGCACGCTCAATATTAACCGGCGAACGTACAGCCATTAATTTTTTACAAACGCTTTCAGCAACTGCAACTTCCGTTGCCAGTTTTGTTGCTCTAATAAAAAATACCGAAAGCAAAATACTCGACACCCGAAAAACAATTCCAGGCTTACGCCTTGCACAAAAATACGCAGTGACTTGTGGTGGAGGTAAAAACCATCGCATCGGACTTTATGATGCAATCCTTATTAAGGAAAATCATATTATTGCAGCTGGTAGTATTGCTGAAGCCATAGGTAAAGCGAAGCAACTAAACGTGCCAGTTGAAGTAGAAGTAGAATCTTTGAAGGAACTTGAAGAAGCACTTGAAGCAGATCCAGATCAAATCTTACTAGATAATTTTAATATCGCTGAATTAATCAAAGCTGTATTAACAACAAAAGGTCGCGCCAAGCTAGAAGCCTCTGGCAATGTTGATAAACAGAGTATTCGTGCCATTGCTGAAACCGGTGTAGATTATATTTCGATAGGTGCGCTGACCAAACACGTACAGGCAATTGATTTTTCCATGCGCATTAATCTTTAGATTAACGCGCATGGAATTTATTAAAACTAGTATTTAAAGTTTGCTCTTAACTAATTCGTAAATCTCTTCTTTTAAAACATCCATACCGTCTAATAAAGATTCCAGTTTTTGGCGACGATCATCGGCAAATTCCTTATCCTTGATACCACCAATATTGATATAAACATTCAATGCAGCGCTACGTAGACCAGCATAACCTGCCAATACAGCAACACCGGCATCACTGATGACATTCTTATTGCCGATATCTGCAATAGGCTGACTAAGGTTAATGACTTCCTTACATAAGGTCGCACATTCTAAAGGAACGTCGGTCGCTGCTTTTAAAGCGGCTTGAATTTCAATTGAACGCGCTGCTTTTTCTTCATCGGTCTCTTTTGGCAAACCGTACGAAGCCATTACGCGATTAAATACATCAACATCGTCTTTAATTGCATCGGTTAAGCTTGCTCTTAGTTGTTCAGACTTAGCAAGTATCTCTTTGCTCTGCTCTTCTACGTCTTCGTAACCTTTTTTACCAAGAGTAAAATTTGCAACCATACTGATCAACGCAGCACCCATAGCACCCGAAACGGCAGCCGCACCACCACCACCCGGTGTCGATGCCTTGCTCGCCAATCCATCCAAAAATGTCTGAATTGTCATATCTTTAATCATGATTTCCCCCAAAAACGTCAAAAAAGACGGGATTATATGCTAGAAGTTATAAAAACGGTAAGTTTTAGTCCACTCAATAATTCCTTATAATTAAATAACATAGTTGTCGCTTAATCCCGCATCGGGTACCTTATGCGGTTTTTACATGAGCCAATTGCAGAAAACACGCGAGCTCTACTCATAACTATTTGATTATATTTACTTTATAACAAATAGAATAAATCCATAGGAATTACCAAAAATGAAAAAACTACTTTTCCAACTTGACACTGATACTCACCCATCAGTATTCGATACTGTTGTAGCTTACGATGGCGGAGCCGATCATGTCATAGGACACGCCAATGTTACGCCAGACAACGTCACACCTCTGGTTGAAGGTACTATTTTTACCCGAGCGCCAAAAGAGAAAAAAAATACAGCTATATTTGTTGGTGGCAGCGATATGATTGCTGGAGAGAAGTTGTTTAAAGCGGTTCAAAAAAACTTTTTTTACGATTTTCGTGTTTCAATTATGCTTGATAGTAATGGCAGTAACACTACAGCGGCAGCGGCAGTAGCCAAACTATTAAGTAGTGGTGAAATAAAAGGTAAAAAAGCAGTCGTACTCGCAGGCACAGGACCAGTAGGACAACGTGCCGCTATTATGTTGGCGAAGGAAGGTGCTAGCTCAGTCACTGTCAGTTCTCGTCAAATGTCTCGAGCTGAAGAAGCTTGCGCTGGAATGAAAGACAGTTTTGATGTTGATATTATTCCTGCTGAAGCAGCCGACTGTGATGCCAGAGCTAAACTTATTGAAGATGCTCAAATTGTCATTGCTACTGGTGCTGCTGGAATTGAATTATTAAAAGTAGAGCACTGGGAAAACAACAGCAATATCGAATTGATGGCTGACGCAAATGCAACTCCACCTATTGGTATTGGCGGCACCGATATGATGGACAAAGGTGAGGATAGAAATGGAAAAATCGTTTGGGGTGCAATTGGATTCGGAACATTAAAACTAGCCTTACACCGAGCCTGCATTGAAAAATTGTTCGATAGTAACGACCAATTATTTGATGCTGAAGAAATATTCTCACTTGCTAAAACTATGGCATAGAATAGTATCTGCTATACATCTTACTCGTGAGAATGGAAAACATATGAACACGGATTTAGGACAAGTGCCTAAAATTATTGTTCAAGGACGAATTATAGGAATAAATATGGGGATGAATAATATGTTTCGCATTTTATTCAGTCTGCTCTTACTGTTTTCTACATCAGCATACGCCGGAACTTATGAAGAAGGTAAACAAGCTTATCTTAGTCAGGATTATCAACGCGCATTAGAAATTCTTAAACCTTTAGCTGAAAATGGTAATTCTCAAGCACAAATTACGCTAGGTTTAATGTACGACTATGGTCAGGGTGTCGATAAAGATCCGACTGAATCAATTAATTGGTATCGCATGGCCGCCGAACAAGGTGTGCCACTTGTACAACACGATATTGGCGTGAAGTACTTTCAAGGTCAGAGTGTAGAACAAAATTATGATGAGGCTGCCAAATGGTGGGAAATGTCAGCCAGTGCCGGCATTGCAGACTCTCAATTTAACCTTGGTTTAATGTATTACCGTGGCATTGGTATTCCCAAAGATTACATCAAAGCCGGTAAACTATTTGATGCGGCAGCGGCACAAGGCCACGGCAATGCCCAATACAGTCTCGCCGTCATGTATGCCTTTGGTCAAAGTAAGAAAAAAGACTATGACACCGCATTAAAATGGTTCAATAAAGCAGCCGCACAAGATGTTGCTCAGGCTCAGTTTAATCTCGGTGTGTTCCATGAAAATGGTTATGGCGTTACTAAAAATATTGCTAAAGCCAGAGAATGGTATCAACTCGCAGCCGATCAAGGTTTGCAAGAAGCCGTCGAAAAATTAAAAACGCTACCCGCTCAAAATAATAACCTAGTAACAAAAAGTAAACCTACTACTGCTACTCCTTCGATATCAGAAAATATAACACCTGAAGCAGTAGCCCATAATGAACTGGACTTAAGTGATTGGCTACAACAACAAGCAGCGGATAACTACACCATACAATTAGTTAGTGTCGTTAATGAAAACGATATTATTAACTATATCAAAACCTCCGGATTTGATTCCAAAGCGGGTTATGTCAAAGTGATTGTCAATGGTACAACTCGATATACTGCTATATACGGCCTCTATGATACCTACCAAAATGCAAAGTTTGGCGTTAACGAATTACCTTCTGCAGTACAAAGAGCTAAGCCCTGGGTAAGAAATACCGGCATACTCCAAGGCTTGCTACCTTAGCCTTTAAACGAAGGTATAGAAGATGGCTTCGTTTAAAGAAATACTCAATTCAAACGAAGAAGAACTTCTGCAACTTCTTTATAAATTTAATGTTGTAGAAGAAAGCGATGAAGACAAAGCTGAAAGTATCGCTATTAAATTAAAACTTCGCGAAGCACAATTTATCTGTGCGATCGGCTTCAATAAATCGATACGAAATTTACCAGAAATACCTCTCATACTTGGATTTGAAAATTATGATAGTTTGATCAACTCTCGTAATGAATTTTTCACCACAGACATTTATAAGTTATTAACATTAGATAATATTTTGTCCGTTTATTCTGTAGTAAGAGATGATGTTGAAAATAAACAGATAATGGAATACCTATTGTCGAATCGACTGGAAACAATAGAAGGACAAATCGAAGAAACGGTAAATTCCCTGATTATTGATAAATATAAGGAAGAAATGCGGGCAATATATTCTGACGAGATTGTCAGCATTGATTTTGTAGAGACCCGATTAAATAAGTCTGATAGCGGCTTTCGTGCCCTGTTAAATGAAGTGACCCTGATTGTTGAAAGTAAGCTTATTCCCGTTGGAGATATTTTTTTTCGCGAGGAAATTTTGCCTCAGGAGAAAAGAAAACTGCTTGATAAAGGACTAATTCCGTTCGATTTAATCAAAACACGTCTGATCGACTCAAACATTTCTGATGTCGAAAAGAAAATCCTATATGATTACCTGAAACTAAACCGTGAGAATTAATTAAGCGATTATGCCAAGTTTTACTGAATTATTAACTGCTTCGGACGCTGATCTGGTTCGAATTTTTTACAAGACCAGTACCGGTGAAGAAACAGATTTCATCAAACGTATAAACGTGGTCGCAGCACAACTTGAACTCAATCATAGCCAGTTAGTTTGTGCCTTAGGTTTTAATAAACATATACGTGAACTAACCGATATTCAGCAACAACTGGGGTTTCGTTCTTTCAAGCTGCTGACCTATCGAATGCATGAATTGTTTACAACGGATACATATATTGAATTACCAATAGATAATATTCTGGATATTTATTCGGAACGACTCGAAGATAAGGAAGTACTCGATACCTTACGAGAATTATTGCACCCTCGTCTTGAACACATCGAAGCGGATATTGAGAAAACGCTCGACCCAGCACACATCATCAGTTATAAAATGGAAATTCATTCAATTTACACTTCCGGTATAGCTGACAAACAATTCGCTGATGACCGACTTAATAAAGATATTGGGAAATATCGATTGATGGCTAATGAAGCTAATGTCATTATAGATGCTGGCTACCACCCTCCCAGCAACCTGTTTTTTATGGACTCACTATCACCAGAAGAAAAACTTGATTTGATAGACGCGGGTCACATCAATCAAGACATGATTAAAAATCGTCTGCAAAATGCAAAAATCAGTGCAGAAGAACGGGACGTACTTGAGGAACATATTTAGCTCAAATTCAAAACATAATTCAGGATTTTCTCCCGCATTTTTTAACAAAAACTCTCTTTTGTTCAACTAGATATAACGGTAACCTGCCGTTCCTATAATAAAAATAACATATTGCTTTGGGGGTAATATTTATGTCTGCACGATATTTCGCAGCCTACACAGTGTCGTTTTTAGTATTAACAGCATCACAACAAATTTTTGCAGAAGATGCTGACGCCATTCAAGAAAATGAAGTCATCGAAGTCATCGGCGTCACACCGATGCATGGTGTTGGCTTACCTAAGGAATTAATTCCCTACAGTGTACAGACAGCAACCAGCGATGACTTAGAACAAAGCCAAACATTAGATTTAACGGATTTCATGAATCGAAATTTGGGTAGCGTTACTATTAACGATGCGCAAAATAATCCTTTACAAGCCGATGTGCAATACCGTGGATACACACTTTCACCATTACTTGGTTTACCACAAGGTTTAGCTGTGTATCAAAATGGTGTACGTATAAATGAACCTTTTGGCGACTCGATGAATTGGGATGTATTA
>LWDU01040150.1_pt1 | contig 17480 bp, 17 predicted proteins | sample 727161 | NCBI WGS metagenome assembly LWDU01 (sample SAMN04566230, study PRJNA314399) | hydrothermal vent metagenome | isolation source: deep sea hydrothermal plume seawater | place: Mexico: Gulf of California, Guaymas Basin | collected 2004-07-11
CCGCTTTACGGTAAAGCAAATAGCGGGGCTTTCTAAAAATAAGATATACCGCTGCTTTAACAAATCTTTTGGTGTTCTAGAACGAATCCTCTCAGGAAAGGTGAAGGAGAATAGAGATGCCACAGGAATCAGTTGGTTCGCTGACGGCGACGCCTACGAGGGTTACGTCGGTCGATGGAGCCGTCGGGTTGGTGTTATGTTTTTGGACTGGTTTGCATTGCCGTCAGGACTCAAATGGGTGGATGTCGGTTGTGGCACCGGAGCACTGCCAAAAACGATTTTAGCCCGAACCAGCCCGGTCGCTGTCACGGGCATTGAGCCATCTGAGGGGTTCTTGCAGAAGGCCCGCGAATCGATCAATCATGACCGCGTAGATTTCAAATCCGGCAACACGTTGTCCATGCCCGTAAAAGACGCCGAAGCTGATGTGAGCGTAGCCAGGCTGGTCTTGAATTTCGTACCAGACAAAGAGGCGGCGCTACAGAAATTTTGCCAGGTGGTCCAACTCGGCGGCACCATCGCCGCCTATGTATGGGATTATTCAGGCGAGATGCAGCTCATGCGTTATTTTTGGAACGCAGTTACCGAATTGTTTACCGCTTCCTACCTCTTAGATGGGTCCAAATCCAGTCATAATTCTACCAACATTCCAGTTTTGAATGCCCGTGGGAACGCCCGCCGCCAATCTGCCATAATGGCGCAATGAAACAAAAGCCCATTGAAGACCGTTTCCACAACGCGCGCAATGATCCGTCACTGGTAGTCATTGAAGGATTCCACCCACTGAAGCACGCGGTCCGCTTTGGCGCGGAGTTGCTGGAAGTGGTCAGCCGCAACCTTAAAGAGCTCGCCGCACTGCAGGCCGAATACGCACCAGACATCGCAAACGCGATTGATGGCCGAGTCGCTGCCATTCCCGATGAGGTGTTCGCCAGGCTTGGCCCAGTCCCACCGCCCACCGGGGTAATGGCCATTGCCCGGCGTCCAAACGTCGATCTGACAAAACTATTGGCCGACTTAAAACCGGTACCGGTAATACTGCTGGAGAACCCAAGAAACCTGTTCAACATCGGTGCAGCCGTCCGAGCCGCCGCTGCAGCCGGAGCCGCTGGGGTTGTGAACACCGGAAACCTGGACCCCTGGAAGCCCGCCGCTTTGACCAGCGGTGTAGGACTACAATTCGCCATGCCGGTGGCTCAGGCCGACGACCTACCCAAGTGTGACCGCCCCTTGGTGGCCGTAGATTTGGGCGGAGAAACTCTGCCAGACTTCCACTTACCTGACCGGGCTTTGCTCGCTTTTGGCACTGAAAGACAAGGTCTCAGCCAGGAGCTATTGGACTTGGCCGACTATCGGGTGTCCATCCCCATGGAAAACGGGGTATCCAGCCTCAACCTGGCCTGCTCGGTGGCCGTAATTCTCTACCATTGGAAGATGGGCCAGTAAGTCAACAGGGCAAATTACAACCTGCACAGTTAGTGGAAGATGGACCCGTAAGTCCAATTGGCGAATCACAACCTAGACAACTACGGAGCAACAATGAGTACGAGAGACTTGATCGGCTATGGCGCAAATCCCCCGGCAGTCAAATGGCCCAACGGGGCAAGAGTCGCAATCTCGGTAGTGGTCAATTACGAAGAAGGGTCTGAATATTCAACCCTGGACGGTGACCCCAGTCAGGAGATCGGTGGCGAGTCTCCGTCTCCGATGGCTCCTGGTGAACGTGATCTAGCCAACGAGTCTTTCTTCGAGTACGGCAGCCGGGTGGGCGTCTGGCGAATAATGCGAGTGCTGCAAAAGAACAACATCAAAGGCACTTTCTTCGCCTGCGCTCTAGCCCTGGAGAGGAACCCTGAGGTTGGCCCGGAGATTGTCCGTCTAGGTCACGAGGTGATGGGCCACGGCAACCGCTGGGAAGAGTACTACAAGATGGACCGGGACTCGGAGCGGGAAGCCATCCGTCAGGCTGTGGAGTCCATAATCAAGACTACCGGACAGCGCCCCACCGGTTGGTACACCCGCTACGGACCCAGCTTAAACACCCGGGAATTGGTGGTCGAGGAGGGCGGGTTCGAGTACGATTGCAACGCCTACAACGACGACCTGCCTTATTACACCAAGGTGCATGGCAAGCCCTGGCTGGTGGTGCCCTATTCCATGGAGGTCAACGACTTCAAATTCTGGCGGGGCGAGTTGATCACACCCAGCGATTTCTTTGAAGCGGCTAAGTCTTGCTTCGACATGCTTTACGAAGAAGGCGCAACCCATCCCAAGATGATGTCAGTGGGTCTTCATTGCCGCATCATCGGCAAGCCGTCGCGGGCCTATGCTCTGGACCAGTTTCTGAAGTATGCATCGGAAAAATCTGGCGTCTGGTTTGCCAGGCGCGATGAGATTGCCCGTGTCTGGAAGGAACAGTTCCCGGCTTAATCACTAAAGCTGGTTCTCTGAAAATAGTTTCAGATAATAGATTGGGAAAAGCTGAACGAGTTCGTGGTGGCCGGAAGTCATGGCTGGTTTCCTATCTATTCACGCCTAGCTCGGTTGGAAGGAGAAATCTCTTGATAAAATTAACGGTCGAGATGCGGGAGTTGGTGAGCAATTCTCGGTTCAGCGGCAACCCCTGCGTCATAGCCACTTCCACCACTGACGGCACGCCGAATTGCGCCTACATCGGCACCATGTTAGCAACCAACGACACAACGTTCATCTACCGAGACCGCAGCGTGCGCTTACCCTCGGACGACATTGACGAAAACCTGCGAGTGGTGATGCTTTTTCGCCACGCCCAACAACAAACAGGCTGGAAATTTCGGTGTACGTCCTACGTACACCGGCAGGGCCCGGTCTACGAAGATGGCATCAAACGCCTCACCGATGCCGGCCTAATCACCGACCCAGAGATTGAAGCCGCCATCGTGGTGTTGGACGTCCATCAGGTGCTGACCCTCTTCGGCGAAGTTCTGCAAGAGCGGGAACCTCCCATCGGCTGGTAGGCTTCAGGTTGCCGGGCATCTGCTAGTAGTCGAAGCTAGGCTTACGATTCTCGCCGGGTTTGGGCCTAGTCTGCAAAGTTCGGCTTACGCTTCTCCAAGAAGGCTGACATGCCCTCATGGGGCGCCGGGGTCTTGAAGATACGGGAGAACTCGGCAATCGTGAACTTCGCAGAGTCTTCTTCGCCCAGTTCCAACCACTTGGTAACAATGTCCTTCTGAGATGCCAGCACGTCCCGGCTCATGCCCAAGAACTGATTTGCTGTTTCATAGGCTTTTTGCATAAGCGAGTCGGCCGGAACCACCATATCCACCAGCCCCATCGCCATTGCCTCTGATGCGTTGACGGTCTCCCCAGTGAGCAGTAGTCGGCGGGCCCGGCCCAGACCGATGGTCGGCGGCAAGAGCGACGCCTCGATGACCGACGGTATCCCCACCTGTACCTCTGGCAGGCCCAGAATGGCGTCCTCCGTGGCAATACGTATGTCGCAGGCCAGAATCAACTCCAAGGCCCCACCCAAACACGGACCCTTGATGGCAGCGATGGCTGGAATAGCCATGGTCAGTAGCTTTCTGGCCGGAGCGTGTAGAGCCATGATGAACGACTCAGCATCTGCCTGATCCAGGTCTTTCATCTGATGGAGATCAACACCAGCCGAGAAAGCGCGGTCTCCTGACCCGGTAAGAATCACGGCCCGAACGCTTCGGTCTTGGTCCAGCCGATCTAACTCGGCCTTCAGTGCTACGAAAGTATCCCGACCCAGCAGATTCAGCGGCCCCCGCCCCTCCAGATTGGTGACTACTACTCCCGGCTGCGCGCCGTCTGTATCGCTCATCAGTCCTCTCTCGTAACTCAATCTTGAGTATCGGTTGCCATTGCATGTTATCAGCAGGCACTTCCTAAATGGGGCAAATGCAGTAAACTCTCCTGGCCATTCACTATTTTTAACCCACCACTAGGACACGAATATGCCCGCACTGGAAATCGGTGTTCAATTCCATCTGCCTACCTATTCCCACGTACCGGTCCCCAAGCTAATCCATCTGGCCAAGCGAGCGGAGGCCAAGCGGGTCGACCAGTTTTGGGTTACTGATAATCTCAGAAGTCGCAACAGCTTTGTTGTGCTGGCGGCCTTTGCCGGTGCCCTAGATACCAAGCTAGGCACGGCGATAACGGTGCAGTATTTCCGAAACCCGGTTGACCTGGCCGACATGGTCGCGTCGATCAGTGAACTGATGGGAGGCCAGGAACTGAGTATTGGCCTGGGATTTGGCAACCCCCGCACCCACAATTTCGTCAAGACCCCCAAACCCATCAGCATGTTGCGGGAAACCTCGCAGAGCCTGCGTCGGCTGATCAACGGCGAAACGGTCTGCTTCGCTGAATACCCCACTTTGTTGGAGTATTTCAACTTCAATCCCACCGGCCAGTTCAAGTTGAACTTCAGCCCCAAGACGCCTATCCTCCAATACTGCGGCAGTAACGGCCCACTTGGTCTAGCTGTTGGTGGAGAGAATATGGAAGGGCTTATTTTTGGCGGTCATTACATGGCCGCACTCAGCACCGGCCGAGTGCCCGAGTTGATTGAAACCTTCGACAAAGCCACCCGGCAATCCGGCAAAAACACCGACGGCCCAAAGATTGCGGAGATCAAGATTTCAGTCTCCAGCAACCGTGAAGCCGCTCGAGAATTTGTAAAGGAGAGCGCCGGACAACGCATCCTTAACATGTACCGTCGGGGTTACACCCATGAAGATATTCAGAATCTGGGTGTGAAGATAGAAGATGCTGAGCGACTGGACCAGGCGGAAAAAGCCGGCGTCTCCGCTGCGGCTTTCGATAACCTGGTAACCGACGGAATGATTGACGCCATCTTCATAGCGGGCGAGCCGGAAGACTGCCTTGACCGAATGATAGAAGTGCAAGGAATCGCCCAGTCTCAGGGTTTTAGCCAGTTGATGTTTTCCGAACTGGGACCAGATGTTGATGAAGCTCTAAACCTGCTGTGCGATGTGGTCATACCCGCTCTATAACGGGTTTATGACGGGGCTTGGGGACGCCATGACTCACCGTGGCTAAATTCCCAGCTCAGTTGGCGTATAATATCGCCCCGTAAGCACTCATTTAAAACAGATAACTGGAGGCAACCGAATTGAAGCTGCTCGTAATATCCGGTGGAAGACACCCCTATGAAGAATCCACGCCAATCCTGGAAACGTTCCTCAAGTCAGCTGGCCACGATGTGACCGTCACCGAGGATGCGTCAGCCCTGACCGACGCTGCCGGGATGGCCGCCTACGACGCCCTGGTGTTCAACACTCGCCGCGAGAACGCCGCCGATTTCAAAGAATTGAAAATGTCAGAAGCAGAACAGAACGGCATCATCAATTATGTAAAGTCGGGTAAGGGGTTCGTCTGCCTGCATATCTCCGGTTGCGGTGCCGACTACTGGCCGGAGTTCGCTGAGATCACCGGCGGTGGCTGGATCACCGGCACCAGCTTCCATCCGCCCTACGGGAAATTCGACATCAAGGTCAAGAACGCCAGCCACGCGGGCGCAGCTGGAGTCTCTGATTTCACCACTGATGACGAGTTGTACATGGGCATTGAATACAGGCCCGACAACGATGTTTTCCTAGAAGGGAGTTCGATAGAAGGAACCTGGCCTTGGGGACCGGACCGAGCCGACACCCACATGCCCGGCGGAACTTTCCCTCTGGGCTGGACTCGATCCTACGGACAGGGCAAGGTCTTCACACTGCTGTTGGGCCACGATGGAAAGAGCTTTGAGGCTCCCGACTTCCAGAAGATGGTGCTAAACGGCGTTCAATGGGCCACTGCCTAATAAACCATTTGAGCCGGGCGCAAATAATGCCCCGGCTCTATTAGTGAAAATAAAAAGAGTCCCGATTAATCGGGACTCTTTTTTGTTGCCTGTGTAAAAGAAGTGGTCTGCTTAGTTGGTTACCAAGTTCGGGGTTACTTCTTCCGGCAAGCCAGGGTGGCCGGTCAAAGATTCGCCGAGGTCCAACATCTCGCGGGCCCTCTTGGTCATAGCAGGAAGAACGGCATCGATCATGTCCTGGTCGAGGTCTGCCGCAACGCCTGGATAACCAGCCCGCTCAATCATAGCTCCCAGCTTCTTGCCATCGATCTTGTCCAGAACCCATCCCAGGTAGTCCTGGACCAAGGTCCTGTCCCAATAGATGCGGTGGTTCTTGTTGCGGGGGCCATAGTGGTAGTGAGGGCCGTCCCAGAAGAGGTCAAAAGCCATGAGCTCAGTCTCTTCAACGAAGGACTTAGAGGTGGCACCACCGATGTCTGACAGTACGTGAATGGCCAGTCCACCGTCACCAACGGGAAGACGACGCATCTCAAGGCCGAAACGGATGTTACCGGCTTCGAAGATGTCTGTGCCACGGTTGTGCTTCACGGTGTTCCGCTTGGAAACGAAAAGCTCTCTGGCGGTGGCTTCCAGTTCAGGAAGAACCTCCATCAGCACTTCTAGGTCAATCTCTTTGGCAATCTCCGGGTAGCCAGATCTATTGAGCATGTCTGGAAGTTTTGCCTTCATGGTCTTGATGGTCCAACCAATGGGGTTGCCATCGGCTGTCGGGTCCATCCGGTAGAGCTTGCCCATACCAGTGGAGCCTTCTGTCCGGCCGGCCAGCATCATCGGTCCATCCGACTTTAGGTCGGGGTTCTCCGGACCATAAATGTAGCTTCGCTCAATGTCGAAGCAGTTGAAGCGAAGAAGAGTGGTGTCTTCGCCATTTATTTGACTCTGGATGACGATTGAAACACCTTGATCTGCGTGGTCTTGGATGTTTCCGTCCCATAATTCATGACGGGCGATGAACGTTATAGGACCGACTTCGAATCTGGTTTTAATCTCTGCTTGAACCATTTCCTAGAACACCTCATTAAGATTTTGTTCGGGGTTTTGCCGAGCCGCTAAAAACGGAATTGCGAGGATACTAGCACAAAATTGGGAAGTTGGATAATGTCTGAACGGCACTATCAGTCTTTAGCGGGCTGGATTAAATCAAATTGGTCAACGTTCAGATTGAAGGTCCGCCCTAACCGGTCCCATTTTATAACGAACCAGTGAAGCTTACCGGCACGGCGTTTGACCGTGACCTCTCCAGTGTCCCCAGCCTCTATATTGAATGATCCGCTGCCTACAGGGGCGCCCATGCCCATCTGCACTTCAAATGTCTCAAGCGCTTCTACCCGAGACCCAATCTCCAAATCATCCCAACTTACTGACATCTCTATTATCTCCCGCCTGCCACTAATTGGAATTCGTTTTCTGAACAAGAAATCAGGGTTTCGCCCGGAATATCTTTCTTTTCCTGAAATACGCGTCCAAAAAAACAGAATTACCTCAAATTGGGTACTACTTTTTCCATCATCAACCTGAGGCTGGCTTGCTGCCTTTCGAGGGGGATCTTGTTGCCAAAATTGACCTCGAACATTATCTGATCCAAGCCCAATTCCTCCGTCAAAAACTGTAGCTTCTCGGTCACTGCTTCCGGGGTGCCGTAGGCCACCTTGTCCCGGAACCAATCGTCGTAAGACATGTTCTTGACTACCTCAGCCTCTCGACCCCAGTTGCCGGTGGTGCCGCCATATTCGGCATATTTGGCTACTCTATCTGAAAGGCGTCCTATGGAAAATAGAGCGCTTTCCATCGGTTCGTCATACGCTTTTTGTGGATCTTGTGACAAATAAACAGGTACTCGGAGGCAAACTTTACCGCGTCCCTCGTGACTCGCGTCCTTCCAAGCTTGATGATATTCCTCAATCTGAGGTTTCAACCCAGCCAGAGTAAAAACGCGGGATGGGTTGATCATCATGTTCTGACCCATTCGTCCAGTCACAGCAAAGCTCTCTGCCGAAGTTACCCCCACGCTGATTGGCGGGTAGGGGCTCTGGAGCGGCTTCGGCGTAACGATTACGTCCTCAAAGCTGTAAAAATCCCCTTCAAACGAAAAGGTCTCACTGGTCCAGGCTTTGATGATGATCTCCAGACTCTCATCAAACCGCCCCCGGCTCTCTTCAAAGGGAGAACTGAAACCTTCGTGGACGTTGGGAAAGGTGCCACGGCCAATGCCGAACTCGACTCGGCCGCCACTGATCAGGTCCAAGGTCGCAATCTCTTCGGCAACCCTAATAGGGTTCGCCAGGGGCAGCAATATTACAGCGGTTCCGAGACGGATATTCTTGGTGCGGGCAGCAACGTTACTTAGAATGGTCACGGGCGCGGCCATCACACGGCCCGGGTTGAAGTGATACTCCGCCAACCATAGAGAATCCACTCCCAGGCTTTCAGCCTCATTGATCAGGAGAATGGAGTCATCGAAGGCGTTCTTTTCAGTGCCTCCATCCTGAACTGGGAACTCAAGGAACATTCCGAATTCCATGGCGGCCTCCCTGATTCAAATGCCAAACCTTTATAAAGGTAGGCGGAAATATTCTTTCGAATAATCTAAATCGACAGTCCAGGGGGGGATGTCTACATTGTGACCGCTATGATAGTACAGTCCGCTGGGTAGCCGTCAACCCGGCGCAGTCGGGCGAATTTTATTCCGAGAGAGAGCGGCTTAACCGTATTCGCCGTGGATCAGAAGAAAGGCTGCGCAGTAACATCCGCACTTCTTGAAGGTTGTTAACTCGGACCAGATGGGTGGAGCAGTGGCAGTCGGAAGACCCAAACCCCGGCGCAGGGTGGGCGGTGCCGCTGTCAACTCCAGCTAACTCGCTGGCCTCACGCGCCCAAACGCACTCCCAGCGTTGACCATCGGCCAACTGCCAGACCTGGGACCACGGCACTTCAGCGCTTAGATAGTCTGCGTGCCAATGGAGTTTCTTCTCGTGGCGCAGATGGCGGGCAACCCTGGCCTTCAATCCACCCAGCGCGCTACCAAAGTAGATGTAGTAGCCCTTGGGGAAATCAACCTCGCCTAATCGCCCCACGGCAACCCGGCGACGGGATGGAAGACGCAACACCAGGGCGTAACTGCCCGTCTGTCGTTTTTTAGTGCGGCGGGATTTAGGGGTTTTATAGCAGATTTCTGGCATAACCGCATCCCGCAAAAAGACTAAGTCGGCTAGGCCCCTTTTTGTGGTTGGATGATGACCTTCAGTGAAGACTGGGCCTCAGCGGTGAGCGCAAACCCTAAGCTTGCTTCATCAAGACCCAACCGATGGCTGATCATCTGCCCTACCTGGACCCGTCCGGTGGCAATCATCTCTAGGGCCGTGGACAGGTCACCTGGCGCGGCAGCGTAGGTCGTGGTCAGAGTGGCGTCGTTGCGGAAGAACATCTCATTCACCGGTACAGAGATACTCACGCCGGGCTCGGTGGGAGCGAAGAACAACACAGTGCCACCACGGTCAACCGAATCCATGCCCTGCTGCAAGGCGGGCGGAGCACCGGTACAAACAATCACTAGGTCAGCCAACCGACCGTCATTGACCTCACGCAAGCGGGCTGGGATGTCTTCAGTCGCCAAGAAAGTGTGGTCCGCCCCCAGTTTGTTGGCGGCTTCTAACCGGTCTGGAACCATATCGGTAGCGATAATCTTTCCGGCCCCCAGTGCCCGGGCAAGGTTGATATGCAGCAAACCAGCCAACCCGCTACCCAGGACGATTACACTCTGTCCTGGTTGGATGTTGGCCCGGCGCTGCCCCCGGTAGACACAGGCCAACGGCTCGGCAAAAGCGGCATCATCAAAGGAGACGCCGTCTGGCATGGTGAAGACGCCACGGTCTACGTTGATGGCTGGTACTCGCAGGTATTCGGAAAACCCGCCTGGATCAAACGTGGTCTCACGCAGGGTGTCGCAGACCGTATGGTGGCCGCTGAGGCAGTAGTGGCAGGCGTTACAGGGAACGTGGTGGGTGACAATCATCCGGTCGCCTTCACGGAACCGATTAACACCGGCACCGGCCTGCACGATGGTCCCCGAAACTTCATGGCCCAACACCATTGGTGCTCTCTGGATGCGGTACCACTCCATGACATCGCTGCCGCAGATTCCGCTGGCCTCAACCTTCACAAGTAACTCACCAGGGCCAATCTCCGGCACCGGCATTTCCTCCACGCGCACATCGTGGTTGTTGTAGTACATGGCGACACGCATGTTGCCCATGTTGGTATTACTTCCTAATTGAAATTTGGTTTTGCCATTGGCGGTGATGATCCGGTGTATCCGCTCCTCAGTCCAAGACCAAGCAAAGATTCTAAAATTTAATTCAAAGAACGAGCTATGCCGGTACTGAAGCCACCCGACCATTCTCAGCCTTGACGCTGTTGAATATCTCCTGGGCGCTGTCCACTGTTCCGTTCTCGTGAACGATGTTGCGGAGTGCCCGGATCATTGGTACTGGGTATTCGCTCTGCCAGATGTTTCGACCCAAGTTGATACCGATGGAGCCTCGGTCCATGCCGTCTTTGACGAACTCAATGACCTCTCGCTCTGTGTCTGCCTGAGGGCCGCCGGCCATGACCACCGGAACCGGGCAACCGCCGACAACCTTTTCAAACTCCTCACACCAGTAGGTCTTAACAACCTTGGCACCCAGCTCCGCACAGATGCGACTGCAGAGACCCAGGTACCGGGCGTCGCGCTTCTCAAGTTCTTTGCCCACAGCGGTGACGGCCATCACTGGGATGCCGTATTTTTCGCCCTCATCAACCAGCTTGCCCAGGTTCAAAAGGGTCTGTTTCTCAAACTCGGTGCCGATAAAGACAGAGATTCCCACCGCCGCCACGTTCAAACGGACCGCGTCTTCCATTGAGGTGGTGATTCCCTCATCAGACAGGTCTGCTCCCACCATGCTGGTGCCGCCAGACACCCGCAAAATCACCGGCTTGTCCATGGCCGGATCCACCACGGCCCGCAACACACCGCGAGTTACAAAAAGTGCATCTGAATAGGGAAGCAAGGGTTTGATGGTCTCTCCTGGTTGTTCCAGCATCCGGGTTGGGCCCTGGAAATACCCATGGTCAATGGGCAAGAACATGCAGTGGCCGTCCGGTTGGATCAATCGCGCCATTCTGTTTGCCATTCCCCAGTCCATATCCATACCTCGCTTGATTTGTTTTGGTTCAGTTAATTGGGCATGTTGCCGCCGACTTATGTCGACTTGTGTAACGTGGCTATTATCCCCGCTGACGCGCCGTGTAACAAGTTCGTCAACGAGCACAGTTGACTAGTGTTGACCTCGTGTTAACTGGCTTGGCCCGGCTCCCACGTGATCAACACCTGACGGGCGTCGGGCAGCCACTGGGGTATAAACCCCTCGGCTTCCTCGCGGAACAGGACGTCGAAATTCTCCCTGATCACCACATCGCCGCGGTCCTGGTGGTGGGGTGCCAACCAGATACCCGCCTTGGCCATTCCCACGGCTTCTTCCTTGGTCTGGAGGAAGCTTGGCATCTCGACGACACCATCAAAAATTGTCCCCTGTGGGAGAAAACGCACATCCGGCAAGATTCCCATCTCCCAGAGGGCCGGCAGCAACTGGGAGTGGCCTGGAACCAGTGCCTGTTCTTCGCCGTAGACCATCTTGTACAAAACGGCGTTTTGCATCGGGTTTGCGATGCTCCATATTGTGATGAGCACTCTGCGCCTAGCAGCGGCCTCCAATTTATTAACGAACTTCTCGATGTCGCTAACAAAGTAGGTGACGTTTGCGGCGTGAATCACATCACCTTGAACACCGTCCGAATCTAACCAGTCAGAGCAAGATGAGCTGACGTTGGTGATGCCAAACTCGGCAGCACAGTCATCAAATTCCTGGACCATTCCCTTAGATGGCTCAACATTGATTACCTCGCGGCAGCGGTAGGACATGGGCAGCCCAAGTCTTCCGGCCCCACCGCCGACGTCAACAAATACGTCATCAGGGCGGACGAACGCAGCCTGTAGGTCAAAGTTGTCTTCCATCTTCCGCTTGGGGTCGGCCCTAAAACGCTTGGCAGTATCGCCGCCCCAAAAATCTTCTCGATTCGGTCCCTGTAGTCGTTCCCGCTGGGACTCCACGGCATTAACCAGCGCCGTGTAATCTGCAATTGCACCCATATATAGTTCACCGTCTATTTCAGTCTTTTCGGTATTATCACCGCGCCGGGAGATTGGGACAACCGATACCATGCAGCCTGATTTCGTCGCATTTACCTATTTAATCGCCGTTTCCCGTTTAACTTAAGCCGTACAATCTTGACACTGCTAAACACCTCTGTTACAACCAAACGAAATCCAGATACTAAACATCATGAGATGATCAATCTCTGGTCATCAGGAGGTTCGGCATGGGCGAAATTCTAGGCGCCGGAACCACCCATTACCCACCACTGATTACCCCGGACGAAGACCGGGGATTCCCTTTGACCCGCACCCTGCGGCACAACGACAAAGTGCCCGAAGAGATGAAGATCCCCACCAATTGGCCCGAGCCAATGCGCATCGAATACGGTGAGGATGAAGGACTGAAGTCGGCCGCAGAGCACCGCGAACGTCTGGTTAAGGGATTCAGGGCGATTCGCACAGCACTTGACGACTTCAATCCTGATGTTGTCCTCATCTGGGGTGATGACCAGTACGAGAATTTCAAAGAAGACATCATCCCTCCCTTCTGCATACTGGCCTATGACCAGTTTGAGGCAACCCCGTACAACAACAGGGATGGCAGCTTCCGCCGCAACGTATGGGACGAACCTCAGAATAAGAATTTTGGCTACCACGGAGCGCCACAAGCAGGCCGTGTCCTGGCCACCGGCCTCATTAATGAAGGATTCGACGTTTCCTATTCCTACAAGCCACTGCACGAGAACGGCCTGGGCCACGCCTTTTTGAACACTCTGCTGTACTTGGACTACGATCGTAAGGGCTTCGATTATCCCGTACTGCCCTTCTCGGTGAACTGCTATGGCAGCAATGTCATTCGGAATCGCGGCGGCGCCATCACCCAAAAAGTGAACGGTGTTGATCTGCCTTTTGATCCGCCCGGCCCGTCTCCAAAGCGCTGCATGGAAATCGGTGCAGCCACGGCCCGCGTATTGAGAGACAGCCCATATAGAGTGGCGCTGGTTGGTTCATCCAGCTGGTCCCACGCCTTTTTGACACCCAAGAACCATTGGCTGTGGCCTGATGTTGAATCCGATCGCGCCCGCTTCGAAGAACTGCGCGACGGCGACTATGATGCCTGGAAGCGCATCTCCACCGACCAAATAGAGGACGCCGGACAGCAGGAATTGTTGAACTGGATGTGCCTGGCCGGAGCCATGCAGGAACTGGGCCGCAAGCCACAGATACTGGATTATGTAGAAACCTACGTGTTCAACTCCAACAAATGCATGGCCCTATTCAACCCCTAAGCAGAGACCATCTCGTGAAAATATAGGTGGGCCATCTCGCAACCATGTCATTCTGAAGAGAGAACCGACGAAGAATCTTCCAATCTTCACCGAGGCAGGGTGACAGTACTTCGAAGTCGGACCACCCAAAACCAAATTCAGACCCAACCGACAAACACGCGGAAACACTGAATCAAACCAAACCACGGAGCACTAAAATGGCTGAAATACTTGGAGTCGGGCTAACCCACTCCCCATCCCTCATCGCGCCAGACGAACTGAAGAACTACTCCCTCACCAGAGCGTTGCGGAGCAATGACCGCATCCCAACAGAGCGCAAAGACTCCGGATCTTGGCCGGAAGCTATGCGTGCAGAGTGGGGCGATGACGAAGGTTATACCGCTGCCAAATACCAACGAGAGAAGCTGGTGAATGGATTTCGCAAGCTACGCGCTGAGCTTGACGCGTTCAACCCCGACGTGGTTTTAGTCTGGGGAGACGACCAATACGAGAACTTCAAAGAAGACATCATCCCGGCCTTCTGCGTGATGGCCTATGACGAGTTCGAATGCCAACCCATGGTCGGACGAGACGGCGGCCAACGCCCTAACGTCTGGGACGAGCCTGCGGATAAGACATTCACATACAAGGGACACGAGTCTGCCCGCTACCTCGCCGGCGCCCTGTTGGATGACGGCTTCGACATCGCTTATTCCTACAAACCCCTCCACCAACCGGGTCTGGGCCATGCTTTTGTTAACACTCTGCTCTATCTGGACTATGACCGGAAGGGCTTCGACTACCCGGTAATTCCGTTCTCTGTGAACTGCTACGGAAGCAACATCATCCGGAACCAGGGCGGTCCCAACACCCGTCAGATTAATGGCTCAGACATGGCGTTGGATCCGCCCGGCCCTTCCCCCAAACGCTGCATGGAACTGGGAGCAGCCACAGCCCGGGCTCTGAAAGCCAGCCCTTGGAAGGTGGCCTTGATCGCATCATCCAGTTGGTCCCACGCCTTCCTCACGCCCAAGAACTGGTGGCTCTATCCCGATGTTGAGTCTGATCTAGCCAGGTTTGAAGAGCTGAAGGCCGGCAACTATGAAGCCTGGCGCGGCATATCAAACAGCCAGATCGAGGACGCAGGTCAACAAGAAATGCTGAACTGGATGTGTCTGGCTGGAGCGATGCAGGAACTAGACCGCAAGCCCGAGATCGTCGAGTTCCTGCAGACCTATATCTTCAATTCCAGCAAGTGCTTGGCGTTGATGAAGCCGTAACCACGCTCAGCGCCCAAGCCTGACAGACGAGAGGCAAGAAATGGTGTCAGAAACCCAACGGACAGATCTTGACCGGCGGCTATTAGCGCCGCCCACGGGACTCCACGACTTCTGGTACCCCGCCCTTAGAGACAGCAAGGTAGGCGGCAAGCCGCTGCGCCTCCGGATGCTGGGCGAAGAGCTGTGCTTCTTCCGTGATGAGCACGACCAGGTGGCCGCCATCTGGGACGTTTGCCCGCACCGAGGAGCCAGCCTGTCCCAGGGTGATTGCCATTTCAAAGGCACCGTCGCCTGCCCCTATCATGGTTGGGTTTTCAACGGCGAAGGCGAGTGCATATCGGTCCTGAGCGAGGGCCCCAACTCCCGCATTCCCGGCAAGGTACAGGCCCGCAAATACCCTACCCAGACGCTGAAGGGCATGGTTTTTGTTTGGATGGGAGAGGGCGAACCCGCTCCCATTGAAGAGGATGTGCCGGAAGAGTTCTTTGAAGAAAAAAGCCAGGTGCTCTACCGAATTGCCGACTGGCCCGTGAACTGGCGGGTGGCCTTGGAAAACTCCATGGACTCCCACGTTTATTACGTCCACCGCGACTCTATCTTAATGTTGGCTCGTGGACCGTTAGACCCCTATGGCCGCTCACCACGCATTCGGCCCGTATTCACTGGCAACGGCTTCAACGTCATCTGGGGAGACCAACAAGCTGCAGGCAACCCGAGACGTTCTTGGGGGTTTAAAGAGTACTTCAACATCCTGCGCGGCAAGATACCGTATCAAGACTCCCACGATGGCCTGGGCAAGTGGCCCAAGGGCAAGCTGCGATTGCTCTGGAACTGGGTTTTCATACCGGCCAACAAGCGACGCTGGAGCAAGCCGCCGACCACCAACAACCCACTCTGGGGCGCCGGCCACCATCTGCCTGGCATGTTCCGGACCGACATGCGCACCCATATGTATACCCGCATGTGCGTGCCGATCGACGCTGAGACGACTCGGATTGTCTATTACCACACTACCCGGCCCGGCAGCCTGTTAGGTCGCATCTACGAACGGGTGCAGTACTTGCTCTGGCACAATTGGGTGATGAACATTCAGTTCTCCAACCAAGACGCCAAGATCATGGTGCCTCAGAGGTACGACACTCCAGAAAAACTTTCTGGCACCGATGCCGAGATTATCCAGTGGCGCAAACTGCTGCAGCGAGTTGCCATGGAAGGACGCGGAGTCCTAAAAGACCTGCAAGCTGAGCATCTGGCCAAAGAGATGGACACCACCGTCGCCGAGGGGTTTGCCGCCGACCAGCTACAAGCCCAAGGTCTGGAAGACGTGCCAGAGTTCCTAGCCGGAACAACCTCAGGTGATGACGACTAACTGGTCTGCCAGCCGGGTACTCTTTTAATCGGCATTGTCCTTCGACAGGTCCGAGAAATCGAGACTCTCGACTTTAGTCGGAGCTCAGGATGAGCGGGGTCGGACCACGCTCTCGCCCCGGATCGTCATTCCAGCAAAAGCTGAAATCCACTGTTCCGCTAATCCTACCCGGAAGCCCCTTGCCCCGCAATACCTATGAACAACCATGACCCGTAGCCACCCTCGTTGGGAGGCAGTGGTCTGACCTCAACTTCAAATCCGGCATCTTCCATCAATTCGATCCAGGCGTTGATGGGGAACAGGCCCGTGACGTGGGTGTCCACTTCCACCGTGGTTTCCCCGTCCTTCGTAATGGTGTAAGTGTAGGTTGACTCCACTTGTGTATCAGACGGATCAGGATCTTCCATGACCTCTTCAATATTGACCGTAATACCTTCCTGCTCCCGGTCCCATTCGTAGACCCAGCCGTCGGGGAAGGTCTCTTGCACCCAGTCCGGAGCAACCATCAGCACGCCGCCGGGTCGCAGGTGTGCCGCCGCAGTGCCGAAAGTCTCCTCAAGGTCTTGCACGGTGAGCAGATAAGACACGGCATCATGGACGAGCACCGCATCGAAAACCCGCTCCAGCCGGATATCCCGCATGTCACCTACGTGATGCTCCACGCCAGGATTAAGCCTTTCCGATAGGGAGGTCATTTCGGGAGAAAGGTCAACGGCAACACAGTTAAAATCAGAGGTCAGATGGGATAGGTTATGACCGCCGCCCACGCCCAATTCCAGCAGACTGTGGCGTTCCGGTCCCAGTAGTTCCTGGACGACATCACCAAAGAACGCAGCCTCGTCGCCGTACTCTCCAGGCGGGCTGATAATCGGCCAGAGATAAGCTAAATCGTTATAAAGTCGAGCGATGCTTGCACCCCTACTGCGGCGAGAGTCCGTTAAGCCACTGGACGACAGCATCATCCACTGGCCGAAAATCAAACCCGGCCTGAAGTGATGCGCGGCGATCGGCCTCGGTGTCGCCAATGTGGTAGTACTTGTCGGCGGGGAACTGGTCTTTGACATCGTTGAGCCGATGCTTCAAAACGGTGAACTCAACCTTGATGCCGTGGTCCAGCCAAATCCGCTGCTGTTCGCTCACCGTGCGGTCAGAGCAGCTGCCAATCAGGTAGCCCAGGTCTTGCACCTGGCGGACCAACTCCATGGTTATCCCGCCAGGCGGGTCACCCACTTCAAGGGTCCCGTCAATGTCAAAGCTGATCAGTTTGGCCAAGGGTTCCTCATGTTCTGTTGCCTATGTCCTACCACGGCTGGAATGGATAATGAGTATCCTTCGACCGGCTCAGGACGAACGGTCGCCAATTGCATCCAAACTAATTTTCACTCTGAGGCCGCAGCTGAAGAATCTCGTTGCCACAGAGAGATAACGCCGATGCCAAGAAACCAGACCTTACCCTTCTCTCAGGGTGACA
>LWDU01039170.1_pt1 | contig 17468 bp, 18 predicted proteins | sample 727161 | NCBI WGS metagenome assembly LWDU01 (sample SAMN04566230, study PRJNA314399) | hydrothermal vent metagenome | isolation source: deep sea hydrothermal plume seawater | place: Mexico: Gulf of California, Guaymas Basin | collected 2004-07-11
TGATTCTCGAACTCAACCGGGAGCGCGGACTGACCGTCCTGCTGGTGGAGCAGAAGCTGCCCTTCGCCCGCCGGGTGGCCGACCGCTTCTCCATCATGGAGAAGGGGCGGCTCGTGGCTGGCGGGACAATGGAGCAGCTCGACGACGAGCTGGTGGCAGCGCATCTGAGCGTCTGAACCGGCTTCCCCGCCACGGGACTCCCAATAGGGATTTAACATAACCCCCATACTCGGACGCCCGGCCAGGACCCAGCTTGAATGTCCTATCCCCTGGACCCCAGACGCGCCCAGTCGAAAAGCTCGGTAAAACTCTGCTTGCAGAGGGTTGGCAGCCTGGATCGCTGCTCGAGGAGGAGCTAGAGCCGTTCAAGACCCAGGAGGCTGGGCGCCCGACCCTCGTGTCCCCGTTTGATAGGACCCTAGGCGTATCCTAGTCAGCAAGCTCTGAAAGCTTCATCACTTTGGTCTGCAATAGGGGATGATCCGAAGCCCCAATCCATCGCCAACACATGGTCCCCAAGCTGTGTCCCGCAGTCTCGATCCAGTTCGGAACCCCAGGATCGGTGTGCGAAATCACCAGCCGAACCCCGCCATTCGGTCGGTAGGTCGCGGTGTATTTGTTTACGTGAATGGTGTGGTAGCGGTAATCGAGAGACTCCATCCACCAATTGTCGAGCTGGAAGTTCCAGGTTTGGCATTCGGGGATCTCTTCCGCATCGATCACTAGGACTTCGTCGTCCGCAATCTCCCAGGCGCTGTGGAAGTAGAAGATGTTTGGATCGCCACCGATCGACTGGCAATAGGCTTGATCGGCGGGAGGGAGCTCGTTCATGGTCGGAACGAAGCTCTCGGACCAGTTTTCGAACAGTTGCGTCGTCCCGCGCAAGAAACGGGTCGCACCTGCGAGGCCGCGGTCGAGCTTTTCGGGCGTCATTGGGGCGGGACGATCTTTGTCTGCGCCCACGCGTTCGATCGTAATTTCCGCGCGTTTCTCGTTGATGCGATCTTGAAATGTTTGTCGGACGTTCAGTGAGTTGGATTCAGGACCCATGGGTAGCCAATTGCCCGGATGCTCCTTTTGGCTCACGATGATCTCGAGATTTCCGTCGGCGCCGAGCTTGATCTCGCTGGAATCGAGAAAGCCCGTGGTCTTCATCCCGCCGCCGGTGCTGTAGCGATTAATGACCGTGCCGAAGCCCAAGTAGTCCACTGTTCCGCGGCTGCCGGTAATCCGATAGTCGTAGTTCGGATCGAGGGAAGTGCTCTGGTAGTAGTTGTCCGGGTTGTCTGCGCCCATCTTGATCGTGGTGTGACACGGGCACCGCAGTTGAGGGAAGGCCGGGTCGCCGTGTTCGAGAAAACTCTCGAGGCCGGCCCGGAGCATGCGTGACAGATAGCGGTAGCCCTCTGCCTTGTTGAACGCGTCATCGGGCGCAGCGGAGGATTGGACGACTTGCCCCGCTTCCTTCAGTGAGTCGCAGAACTCATCCCACGCCTTGCCGCTGGCCACTCGATCTTCTGATTCGGTCATTCGGGTTCGCCTACTTTCGTTCGATGGGGGTGGAAATCCTACCACGAGGGGTTTCTGGGTCGCCCGCAAGATACTGACCGGGTGCACCCGGTCGAGCCTTGGGGTCGAATACGTCTTTTTCCCGGGCAGGGAGCAAGGGTTGGGAGCCTCGGCCCTGGTTTCCAGACCGTGTTGGTGCCAGGCCATCAGGCGCACGGCTTCGTCGAGGCTCGTGACGCTCCCATCGTGGAACCCGGGACGAGAAGAAAATCGGGGTTCGGGTCGGTTCCAGGTTGAAGTTTCCTATGCTGCGGTCTCTTGGTTAGCCAGGGAAAAGGAGTCAGTCATGGGTCGTCTTCTCCGCTTCAGTTTTGGTTTGTTCGCGTACGTTTTCTTCTTCTCGAGCTTTCTCTACCTGATTGGTTTTGTGGCCAACGTCCTCGTGCCACGCAGTATCGATTCCGGGCCAGCTACAGCGGCCTCATCGGCCGCGCTCGCCGTAACGGTCAACCTCGCACTGATTCTGCTCTTTGGTCTTCAACATAGCGTCATGGCGCGCCCCGGATTCAAAACCGTCCTCACTCGCCTATGGCCGGCGACGATCGAGCGCAGCTTGTATGTGGCGCTGACCTCGGTTGCCCTCTGTCTGCTCTATGTGTTCTGGCGTCCACTGCCGGCGGCTGTATGGTCGGTGGACAGCGAGAGCCTGGGGGTATTGCTGCACGTCGTGTCTGCCCTGGGATGGGCCATGGTCTTGATATCGACCTTTCTGATTAATCACTTCGAACTCTTTGGGCTTCGCCAGATCTGGGCCGACATGCGGGGCGCCGAGATTCCCGAAGCCAGCTTTCGGAATCCATTTTTTTACAAACTCGTTCGCCACCCGATCTACACTGGGTTTCTGCTGGCATTTTGGGCCACGCCGGACATGAGCCAGGGGCGCCTTCTCTTTGCGCTGGGTATGACGGTCTACATACTCATTGGCATTCGCTACGAAGAGAAGGATCTGATTGAAAGCCTGGGTGCTGATTACAGCGAATACCGCCAACGCGTGGGCATGCTTGTGCCGGGCATCGGCAAGAAGGCATAGGCAAGAAGGCATAGGCAAGAAGAAGCGATAGGGCAGAAGGAATAGGCCAAGGAGCGCTAGCCATTGCCGGGTCGGGCCTTCAATCGGTTGGCGCGCAGAGCTTCACGATCAGAGATTCATCGGGCTGGATCGCACCGGGAACATCGACTACGCCCACGAGGCCACGTAACCCCATTGCATATTTGGGGAACATCTTGCCGGCAACAGGCTTTCCGGAGCGAGTCGTGTGCTGGGCGACGATCTGGTCGGCCATCCAAGTACACGGTGGGTTGTTTTCTTCGACGAGCAGGACCGCTCCGGAAGGGAAACAAAGCTTCGTGCCCCGAGGAAGTTGCGAGAAATGGGGGATCCCTTCGACGCATATGTTCGCGCCGAGGGTGGTGGCCGTCAGCGGCTCGCGAAGGTCCAGGCGAGCCCGAATTGTTTCCAGTTCCTCCACCGAAACCCCCGACCACTGGCGTTCGTTGCGTCGGGGTGTTCCGGTTGGCTCCGAATCCCAGGACTGAGCCGTCCGTTGGAAGCCTCGATGCTTGTCCCCGGGAAAGCCTTCCAGGTCCACTTCGATCCATGGGCTGGGCGGCTTGCTGTAGTCCTCATTATTTCCGGTATGCACCGATCTCAGCGTGGCCGTGATTTCCATCATGGAGTTCTCTCCAGATCCTGGCGAACTCAATGCTCGCGCTGGGGGTGTCCTCTGTTGGGGACGGCGGCTGTAGCCTCTTTCGAGTGTCGACGAGGGTTCTTAGGGTGGAGGGCTTTCTTCCGGCCCGATTGCCCTCGCGCCGATTTCATCGGCCTTAATATTTCGCAGAACGCGGTGCATCAAGATCATACAGGTCAGTCCAGTGAAAAGGCCGAGACCAGCCAAGTGGTCGTACCCGCCTCTCTCCACCAAGGAGCCGGCGATTCCCGGCCCCAGTCCATCGCCGAGTGTCCAGGTTGCGTCCACGGCCACGACCCACCGGCCGAGATCGTCGAGGGCGGCCATGGCGCCCATGGCGTATGGAACCACGAAGTAATAGGCGGCACTCCAGAGCCAGTTCATCGCGATATAGGTCGTGGGATCTTCGCTGGTGGCGAGGAACATAGCGGCGACGATGTTTAGCGAGAGGCCCACGATAATGGGGCTGCGTCGTCCATACTTTGTGCCGAGAATCGCCGCGAAAGCCGCACCGATCAGGCCGGCAAGCCCGGTGCCGGTGAGGGTGGCACCGATCTGGTATTCGGTCATTTGGGATCTCAGGCCGATCTGCTCGATAAAGATGTAGATCCCGCCCTGGCCGATCTCGAAGATTAGGAGCGCCAGCATTGCGATGACCGCGATGCCGCGATTGGGTGCGGTCAGCAGGCTCGGGTTGGCCTCTTTGGTCTTCCGAGGTGGGGCCAGCCAGACCTGAAAGGGCAGCAGTAGGGCGCAAACACCCCCCACCAGCAAGAATCCACCCGTTGATCCGAAGGGCACCGTTGCCAAGGGGAGGACCATGGGCCCGGCCGCTCCGACGAGACCCCAGACCAGTGTCACGGTCGCGAACATCCGATCGGGTTCGCGCCCGGAAGCCGCTGCCGCAACGCCAGCGGCACCGGCCACACCGGCTGCCGCGCCGGCCACAATGCGCGCCATCGCCAGGGCCTCGAGAGTTTCAACGAACGCCGATGTAAGGTTGGCCGCTACGGCGATTGCACCGGCGACGACAGCGGTTCGTGCGCGCGACCACCGCGCCAGGGGGCCGGCAACTACCAGCGCCGCTAAGGCGAGAATCGTGTTTTCCAGGGAAAAGACCCACCCGGCAGCCTCCTCCCCCAATTGAAAATCCGTCATGATGGGCCCGAGCAATTGAGCCTGGGCGTAGTAGCCAAAGAGGCCGATCATCCATGAGGCCGTGATAGCGGCGACTTGCCGAGGGGGCAGGCTTTGGCGGGGCGGGAGTGGGCGGGGCGGGAGTCGGGGGGGCGCGGGGCCCGGCGAAGGTGCCGTCATGTCAGGCCGCCTCATGGGTTTTCGAGGATCGGGAGAGTCGCCCATCGTATCATTGTTCGCCCAGGGTGGAGGTCGGCCAGGGATCTCCAGATTGTGGGGGAGAGTCGAATTGCCGGAAGAGGGGGTAGGGGCCAGGGCACCGATCGTCAGACGGTGTTCCATTGGCACGGCGAAAGCTTCGATCTCCCGGTGGGCTCGAGACGCCTGGCCCGGAGTGAGGCCTGCGAGAACCAGGCTTTCGTTTATGCCGATTCCGTTTACGGGCTGCAGTACCGCTGGGAAGTCCAGCCCGATGGGATTCACCGCCTGCTGGAAAAGTGTGCCGGGGCTTTGTCCGCCGGTGGCCCCTACGTGCAGAGCGCCGAGACCATCGCCGGCCAGACCCATCACCGGGCCGTAGGTTCCGAGAGGTTATTGAGCCTCGGCCGCTTGCTCCATCAGCGCTTTGCCCCAGGCATCGAGGGTCTCGTTGGTGGCGATAACGTGCTGGCCCGAGCCGATAACGTCACGCAGGCAGCGCTGAATCGGGCTGGAAAGATGGAGTGCACCGGCACCCGCATAGGGAAAGAGGCGTACCGTGGCTTGAATGATGCTTTCCGTGGCAAAGCCGATGGAGGCGTCGAGCCGTGCCGTGTCTTGGGGCGACAGCTGGGCTTCGGCGGAATCGGCAATGGCGATGGCGCGTTCGAATTCGTCCATCGCGTAGGCCCGGGCTGCGCGTAGGGTTGCGTCGGCGCGCCCGAGTTCCTGCTGGAACGCGCCCCGATCGCCCACGGGTGTCGGGTCGAGTACCCGCTTCTTGCTCGGGGCCATGCGCGCGATCTCGTGGACCATGCGCTGGGCTACGCCCAGGGAAAATCCCAAATTTTCTCCGCCCACGTAGCCCCGCAAGCCGATGCGGCTGTACTGAGAACCGCCCCGATTCTGAACCAGAGGGGAACAGGTCAGGGCATCGGGCACAAAGGCATTTTCCGCACTGACATCGAGGCTGCCCGTTCCCTGGAGCGCCGCGACGTTCCAGTCGTCGTGCAATTCGAATTGATCCGGGCGCAACAGGACGCCCAGGGGCCCGGGAGGGTCGGGGCAAATCGTCATCAGGAATGCGTAATCGGCGCACGTCACTCCGCTGGCATAGGACCAGCGACCCGAAACCGTGTAGCCCCCGTCGACCTTCTCGCTTCGGCCCGTGGGAGCAGAGACCGCTGCCACCAGTGGGCAGGCTCCGGGGGGGAGGACTTGCTCGATCCCTTCGTCGGGCAGATTGGCCCCAAGCAGGCCGAGGACTCCGCTCTGGTTGAAAGCAAGCCAGCCCGCGGTGGGATTCAAGTACGCGATGCGGGCGAAGAAGTCGATTTGCTGGGCGGGCGCGAGTTCACAGCCGCCCACCGCGTGGGGAACCTTGGACAAAGGGATCCTCACCTTCCGCATCAGGGCGGCCAGGGCTTCGGGCGGTCGGCGCTCGGTCTCGGCCTCCCGGGCGAGCGCCTCGAATTCCGCCGCGTGCTCGTTCAGGGCGCCATAGATGCTCTCAATGCGGGGGGCACCGGTGGCCGCCATAGCGGTTGAATCGGACAAGGGTGAACCTCCCGAAGCGCTCCCGAAAGGTGGGGGCTTCATTGTTTTCGAGCGCGCATCCCGATGGCCCTCACGAACCCGGGTCGGGACTAGGGTGCCATTTCAGAATCGAATGAGCTAGACATTCGACTAGGAAAGCCAGTTTTTCTTTTGATCGTGATCCGTGGCTGCGTGATCCGTGATTTAAAGGAGACCGTCTTGGCGCTGCACCGACTGCTTGGAATCGACCTCGGAGTGCCCGACCCCTCCACATTGGACGGGTTCTACCAGGAAATCGGGTTCACTGGCGGCGACCACCATTGGGGGCCCGAGGGGGTGCCGGGCCAGATCGTGGTCGAAGAGGCTCCCTATCGCCAGCTTCTCGAAATGCGTCTGGCATGCGAGAGCGATGAGGATCTCGCGGTCATTGCGAAGAATCTCGAGGGGATCGGTGTCGCCTCGGAGTCCCGGGAAGGCAAACTGCATCTGGCCGACCCGGTCAACAAGTGGCGCGTTGTCGTGGAGCCGTGTGAGGTCGCTGATATTTCCGTTCAGCCCCAGCGTGAGATCAACCGGCCGGGGGAGCGCAACCGTTTGGGCAAGCGTCCCGGCGTGATGGTGGAGCCCGCGCTTCGTCCGCCTCGTCGCCTGGGCCACGTGGTGGTCGGAACAAACGACATCCTCGCGACCCATAAACTCTATACCGAGGGTTTGGGGTTTCGAATTTCGGACATTGTGGGGGGGCTCGGTTTCTTTACGCGCTGCTCGCCGGATCATCACAACTTGCTGATGACCCCGGCGCCCGTTCCCTATCTCAACCACTATGCCCTTGAGCACGACGATATCGACGCCGTCTGTGCGGCAGCGACCCGCTACCTGGGCGCTCACGAAGGCACCCAGATCGCCGGCCCGGGCCGGCACCAAATCGGCGGGAACATGTTTTGGTACCTGCGTGATCCGAGCGGCACCTTTTTCGAGTATTTCGCCGACATGGATCGTATCGTCGACGAGGAGGCATGGGCCATTCGCGAGGACTGGCCCATGGACGATTCGTGGTCGCTTTGGGGCGAAAAAAACCAACCCGAGGTCTTTTTTACACCCGATGACATGGAAGAGGTCATCGCGGGTTGGAACAAGTACCACGGCTAGAGGAATCGAAAACTCTGGCCCCTGGATTGTCAGTCCGATAGTGATCCGATAGCGATCCTATACAGAGAAGAGGCCCCCTCCGGAAATGAACTTCGGCATCATCTCTCTCGGAGACAATCGCCCAGACCCCATGACCGGGCGACTTCGCACCCCTGTGGAACACCATCGCGAGGCCGTCGAACTCGCCCAGAAGGCCGAATCCCTGGGCTTCGACTCATTCCATATTGGCGAGCATCACGGTTGCGACTACATCACGTCGGCGCCCCCGGTGATTCTGGGTGCCATCGCGATGAAGACCGAGCGAATTGGATTGAGCACGGCCACGGCTTTGCTGCCCTTGCATGATCCGGTGCTCTTTGCCGAGAACTACGCCACGGTGGATGTGCTTTCGAATGGGCGGGCCGAGGTGGTCGTTTCTCGCGGAATCATTCCGCGGTCGTACGGAGATCTGGGCTTTGATTACGCGGATTCCCGATCGCTCTTCAAGGAGAATATCGAGTTGGTTCTCCGGCTCTGGCGCGAGGAAAACGTCCACTGGAAGGGACGACACCGAAATCCCCTGGACGGTTTTACCCTGCAGCCCCGCCCAGTACAGCAGCCAAGCCCGCCCTTGTGGGTGGGCGGGGGCTTTGGCGAAGAGTCCGTCCTGTTGGCGGCGGAAATGGGTCTTCCCTTGATGATCCCCAGCGTGATCCAGCCTCCAACGGCATTCGCCCCCATGGTGGAGAAATATCGCGAGTCCTTTCAGGACCGCGGTTTCGGGCCGCCTCGGGTGGGTGCGCTCTCGCATACCCACGTGGCCCAAGATCTCAAGACCGCCCGCGCACGCTACGCCCGGCGCCATTGCGATTACTTGGACTGGGTGGCCCAGCAGTTGCTTCCGTGGGGACTCGAACCGGTCCTGCCCCCGGGCACGCCGGCACCCCAACTCCCGGTGGCGGATTTCGATCGATTGCGGACCGAGGGGCCTCTGGTGGTCGGGGATTCCCAAGAGGTTCTCGATCGCTTGGCCGGGTTCAAAGAGTCCTGCGGACTCGACCGGCATCTCTTTCACGTCGACACCGGAGCCTTGCCCCAGGAAGCGCTTTTCGATTGCCTCGAGAGGCTCGCCTCAGAGGTCCTGCCCAGTCTTCGCGAGGTCTGATCAGGCTGGAAAAAGGGAAGGGAGATCGACCGTGCAGATTGCCTACGTGAATGTCCATGTCAGCCATCTTGGGCGCGCCGTTGCTTTCTACCGAGATGTTCTGGGGCTGAGCCTGGGCTTTGCCGACGAGGATCATGGGTACGCGTCGTTTGTTGCGGGTTCGATTTCCCTGGGGTTGGCGGTGGTCGGCCAAGATCAATCCGAACTCCTCGGCGTGCATACGGGAGTGGGATTCAGCGTGAAAGATCTTGATGCTGAGCACGAGCGGCTTGTGGGCCTCGGCGTGGATTTCCCGCAAAAGCCCACACGGCAACCGTGGGGAGGCTTCATGGCGCTGATGGCCGACCCGGACGGAAACGTTTTCTATCTCGACGAAGTCTCCGCCGCCCACGCCTAGCTTTTGGACGATCATTTGTTTTCAGCGTTTGCCGAGGGCCCAAAGGGGTCGCCCACGCCTGAGGGATCGTGCGCGTCTACGTTACCGGTGCCTGTGCCGGTGCTTGTGCCGTTGCCAGTGCCGGCCGGACTGCCTAGGGTTTTCCAAGGCCAGGGTTGCGCTGCTTCCTGGCTCCGATTTTTTTCTCGAGGAGAAGCGAAGCATGCAGGCTGTTGATCTCTCCAGTTCCGAAACCTTCGAGCAAGCAATTCCCCACGAGTATTTTTCCTGGCTGCGGGAGAACGAACCCGTTCACTGGCAGGCTCCCGGGAGCATGGCGCCTGGGGTCAGCGAGATCATGGAGGTCGAGCAGCGGGGCTACTGGGCGATCTCCCGTTACCCAGACATCGTGAAGGCTTCCATGGACCAACCCTGTTTTTCCTCCGAGCGCGGCACGGCAATGACGAACGATCTCCCCGAAGACCGAATCGCGCAGCTTCGTATGTGGATGATCAACCAGGACGCCCCTCGGCATACGAAGCTACGCAAGTTGATCAACCGCGGGTTTACCCAGCGTATGGTTCGGCAGATGAGCGTTCATATTCGAGACCTCTCCGCCGGGATCGTGGATCGAGTGGCGCGTAAGGGGGAATGCGATTTTGTCGCGGACATCGCCAGTGAGATGCCCATGCTCGTGATTGCCGAGTTGATGGGCTGCCCGGTGGAAGATCGAGCCAAGCTCTTCAGGTGGTCCAACCAGATGGTCGGATTCGAGGACCCCGAATTCGCAGCGGAACTCGGCGCCACGGAGGCGATGGGCGAAATGTTCGAATACGCCGGCTATCTGGCGAAAATGCGTCGAGGCGATCCCCGGGACGATCTGACCAGCGTGCTGCTGAATGCCGAAGTCGATGGTGAGCGTCTGGACGAACTGGGCTTCAATATGTTCTTCATGCTTCTGATCCTGGCGGGGAACGAGACCACGCGAAATGCTATTTCGGGGGGCATGCTGGCGCTTTCCGAGCACCCGGATCAGCGGGAAAAGTTGCTGGGGGATCTTTCGCTGTTGCCCAGCGCGACTGAGGAGATCCTGCGGTACGTCAGTCCGGTGATCAGCATGCGGCGAACCGCCACCCGGGATACCGAGATCGCTGGTCAGAAGATCCGAGAAAACGACAAAGTGGTGATGTTCTACTCGTCGGCGAACCGCGATTCGGAAATTTTTGAAAATCCCCACGCTTTTGATATTACCCGGGATCCCAATGTTCATCTGGCTTTTGGCTGGGGTCCGCACTTCTGCCTGGGCGCAAATCTTGCCCGGGGTGAAATTTCGGGCATCTTCGCCGAACTCCTCACGCGCCTTCCCGATATGGAAGTCAGCGGCCCGGTGCGGCGTCTGCGCTCGACCAGCGTCAACAGCATCAAGTCCATGCCCGTTCGTTTTACCCCCGAGTCGTGAACGTTTCGTGGCGATTTTTTCCGGACCAGTGGGTGAGGCTCGGACTCCGGCGGTGGGAGACGCGCGGCGGAGCCCGGGCTAGCCTTGGGGCATGACTGAATCAACAATTCCGATGCGGGTTCACCTGGTTGCCGGCGGTTTTCCCCGGGGCTCCTGGGCGGGGCATGACATCGATTATGTGCGCCTGCGGCTTCTTCGCCTTCTGGCTGAGGAAGAGGGGACACGGGTCAGTGTCTCCAATGACTTCATGGACCTCGGCAGCTGGCTCCCCGGGAGCGATCTGCTCGTCACCTACACGGCGGGCCCATTTCCCGACGATGCCCAGTCCCAGCAGTTGTCTCAATGGATTCAGGCCGGCGGGCGTTGGCTGGCGCTTCACGGGACCAGCGGAGGGCGGGCGGTGCCCAACCCCGATGGAAGCCCGGGCCGAACCATGTCCAAAGCGGCCCACCACGAACTTCTCGGCGCCTTTTTCCTCAACCATCCACCGATTCGAAAATTTCGCGTCGACGTACGCGACGCCGAGCACCCCCTGACCCGGGGGCTCCCCGAATCCTTCGACGTGATGGACGAACTCTACCTTCTGGAACTCCAGGCCCCGGACCAAAGCCGGGTGCTGCTCTCGACTTCGGATCTAACGGCCGACGACCCGGCCCCGCGCACCTTTGGCTTTACCTACGGCGAGGACACGTCAGCGGGCCCGGATGGGCGAACCCGGGTGCTCGGCTACGAGCGCAGCCACGGCGCCGGAGCCGTGGTGTACCTGGGGCTGGGGCACTGCCATACGCCACAGACGAACATTCAGCCCTTCGTGGATTCGAGCGTAGACCCCGGAGGCGTGACCCCGCTGAGCTTTCGCGGTCCCTGGGAGACCGAGGCCTTTGAACGGCTGGTGGCCAACGGCATCGCCTGGGGGCTCGAAGCCCGGCGGCCCGAATCCGTATGAACCCCAGCCGCCGTGGGGAGCCTTTGGGGGCACCTTGAGCGAAGACGTGGACGACGCAGCCCTGATCGAACGTTTCCCGTATGTACGGATCGATCACGACAGCAAGCATTTCTACCGGGGCTGGCTGGACGAGCGCTTGCTGTTCAACCGCTGCGACGCGTGTGAACGTTTTCATCACCCACCAAAGCCGGTCTGCCCGAGTTGTTGGTGCGCGTCTCTGACGCCCACTGAAGTGAGCGGTCGGGGTGTGATTCACTTGGCCATGTTTCTCCACCAGGGGCCGCCCGCGCCGGGGGTCGATTATGCGATGGCTGCGCATCCTGTGGTGGCGGTCGAACTGGAAGAGCAGGAGGGACTCCGCTTTACCAGTACCGTGATCGGCTGCCCACGGGAAGCGATCCGGATCGGACTGCCGGTGGAACTCGGCTGGGTGGAGCGTTTCGGCGCGCCGTTTCCAGTGTTTCGGCCCGTGGAAGGTTCCTGATGGCGCGCAACCCGATCCGGGACGAAATTGCCATTGTGGGTCTGGGCTCCACGGGATTTTATCGAGATTCCGGCGGCCGGTCCGCCAAGGCGCTGGCGTGTGACGCCTCGATCCGCGCGATTCGCGACGCTGGATTTGAACCCGGCGATATCGATGGCATCGTGGGCGCCGCCGAACCCGGCGGACCCAACCCCAATGAAATGAGCGCTGCCCTGGGTCTCCCCCAAGTGACTCATTTCTCGAGCCCCATGCCGGTGGCGGTATTCGCCCTTGTGGACGCCATGAACGCGATCTTCTCGGGATCCTGCAGCACTGTGTTGCTTTACTTCGCCTATACCCGGCTGCCGTGGAACTCGCGTTCGGCGGCCGAGGATCCCTTCCGCCGGCATCACACTCTGGGCGTGATGCCGGCCCCGGAGTCCGTGAATGCGGCCGCCGCCTATGCGGCCTGGGCAAGTCGCTACATCCACGAATACGACGCCCGGCGGGAAGACTTTGGCCGGGTTGCGCTCAACGCCCGGGCGGGTGCGGCGCGAAATCCTCTGGCGGTGATGAAGACCCCCCTGAGCATGGAGGGGTACTTGCAGGCGCGGATGATCCGGGAACCTCTGTGTCTGCTTGATATGGATATTCCGGTGGATGGCGCCGATGCCTTCGTGCTGACCCGGACCGAGTGCGCTCGGGAAAAGACACGGAACCCGGTGGTCGTTCACGCCGCCACGACGGGCTTGGTGGGGACGAACGACGAGGACCAACTCCCCAGCTTGCGTCGGCACGGCCAGCACGTGGTGGTTGAATCCCTGCGGGCCAAGAGTGACCTCTGGCTCGAGGACATGGATATTTTCTTCCCCTACGACGGCTTCAGCATCATCACCCTGGGTTGGATCGAGAATTTCGGGTGGTGTCCGCCGGGCGGGGCAGGGCGCTTCCTCGAGGAACACTGGGACCCTGAGGCGGGCTGCGTGATGATCGACGGGCGGATTCCTCTCAATCCCCACGGCGGTTCGCTCTCCGAGGGGGCCACCCGGGGCTCAGGACATATCCGCGAAGCCGTCATGCAGTTGCGTGGCGATGCGGGCGAGCGCCAGGTGGCCGGGGCTCGGAATGCTCTGATTGGCTGCGGGGGATTCTTCTTCAACTCCCAGGGTGCGATTCTGCGTCGACTCTGAGGGGCAACGGGCCCCGGGGCCAATTCGCGATCAAAAGCAAGGACCAAAAGCAAGGCTGGACCGAAAGGCTCAACCGAGGGGTCGCTCTCCGCGTCGAAACATGGGAAACTGGGGCATGCTTTACGATTGGAAAGCCGCCGCCGTTTTTTTTGTCGCCCTGGTTGTTCTGACTGTCGTCGGTCGCCGGTTGATCTTCCTGGTTCCCGCTTTTCAGGAGATGCGTAGGCTGAACCGCGAGGCCGATCGCCCGAAGTTGGCCCGGGGCCGCTTCAAAAAGGCCGTCAAGGCGAGCAACCAGACAGGCCTTTATACGAACTTGGCCTTTTATATCCTGGTTCTCCCCTTCGCGATCAGCCTGGAGCCCCGGCCCCTGTGGCGCCACGCGGTGGACGTCGTCGCGGTTCTCCTGCTCTTCGATTTTTTTTACTACCTGACTCATCGATTTATTTTTCATGGCAAGGCTCTGCGCAAGGTGCACTCTCTTCATCACCAGTCCCTGAAGCCCACATATATCGACGCGCTCTACGTTCACCCCCTGGAGACCTTCATCGGGCTGATGCTCTTTCTCTGGTCGATTCCGGCGATTGCTCTGGCCGGCGGCGCTCCCTTGAGTGCTTTCTCCGCGGTGTTGGCCACGCTCTTGTTTACCCAGCTCAACACCCTCAACCATACTTATGTGAACTTGCCCTATTTTCCTTTCAGGCTGGTGGACTACATCACTTCGATTCACGCGGCGCACCACGTGGACATGAGCTCGGGCAACTACGCCACTCTGACCATGCTTTACGACTGGATTTTTGGAACCCTGGAAAAGCCGGTTAGCCGACCGAATCCCTAGCTTTCAGGCTGGGCCCGAATACAGGCGAAGATCGATGGAGGAAATTCCATGCGGCTTCTCACCGCACCGACGCCCAACGGTTGGAAGGTGTCGATCATGCTCGAGGAGCTGCGCGAGGCCGGGCATCCGCTGCCGGATCTCGAGGTGGAATACATCAATATCATGAAGGGGGAACAGTTCGAGCCCGCATTCACCGAGGTGGGGCCGAACCAGAAGATTCCGGCCCTGGAGGATGACGGCTTCTGCTTGATGGAGAGCTGCGCGATCCTGGAATACTTGGGCGAAAAATTCCCCAGTCCGTTGTTGCCCCGGGAACTCGAGCCGCGTTTTGATGTGCTCCAATGGGTGTATTGGCAGGCGGCCAACGTCGGACCTGTTTTTGGCAACAAGCTCAGCTACACGCGGTACATGGACGATGTAGATCCCACCGAGAAGGCCCATCCCCTCAAGCGCTTCGCCACCGAGGCCCAGCGCCTGATGGGTGTCCTGAGCCGGCGCCTGGATGGGCGCGACTTCGTTTGCGGCGATCGGTTCACCCTGGCGGATATCGCCCTCTATCCCTGGGTGCGCGGCTGGAAGTGGAGCAAGATTCCGATTGTTGGAATTCCCCACCTGGAGGCTTGGGTCGAGCGGGTTCGGGCCCGGCCGGGAGTGGGACGGGGACTCGCCTATGGTGTCCCCAAGGAAGAAGTCGATCAATGGAGCGAAGCCCGCAAGGCCCAGGTGGCGGCCAGTGGCAGGACGATCGCCGCCACCGAGAACCTGGCCCGAGGCGCGTCGAGGGATAGGGGTGAGGGAAGTCCGTGAGNNNCAGGGTCTGATGTCCAACGAAATTGCGGATCCCACCGAGTGGCACAGTCTCGTGAAGGAAGAAGCCATCGATCCCCACCGGCCCATTGTCGACCCCCACCACCATCTGTGGCGTCGAATCGGCTTCGGCCCCTACTTGCTCGAGGATCTCTGGCTCGATACCGACACCGGGCACAATGTGGTCAATACCGTGTTCATGGAATGCGCTGCGGAATACCTCGAGGACGGTCCCAAGGAGAGACGTTCCCTGGGCGAAGTCGACTTCGTGGTGGAACAAGCCGAGGCCAGCAAGGCGGGCGGGCAGGGCCAACCCGAGATCGCCGCATTGGTCTCCCATGCGGACCTTCGCCTGGGAGATGCGCTCGGGGACGTCCTGGCGGCCCACGTCGAACGCAGCCGCGGGCTCTTTCGGGGCGTTCGCCACGCCGGGGCGGCGGATGACGAACCGGCCCTGATGATCCCCGGACGCTCCCCCGCCGGGCTCTACGAAGATCCTGAATTTCGCCTGGGCGTCGCCCTACTGGGCAGGCTCGGCCATAGCTACGACACCTGGCACTATCACCATCAGAACCCGGGCTTCGCCAAGCTGGCCCGGGCGGTGCCGGACACCCAACTGGTTCTGGATCATTTCGGGACGCCGCTGGGGGTGGGCCGCTATGCGGACAAGCGCGAGGAGATCTTCCAGCAGTGGAAGAAGGACGTGGCTGAAATCGCCGAGTGCCCCAACGTGGTGGCCAAGCTGGGCGGGCTCGCGATGCCCGACAACGGGTTCGGTTGGATGGGGCGAGAACTTCCGCCGACCTCGGACGAATTCGTGGCCACTCAGAGCCGATACTACCTGCACATGATCGAGTGCTTCACCCCCGAGCGCTGCATGTTCGAGAGCAACTTTCCCGTGGACAAGCTTTCGATCTCCTACCCGGTGCTCTGGAACGGGCTCAAGAAAATCGTTCAGGATTTCTCGGAAGACGAGAAAAATGCTCTTTTCCATGGCACCGCGACCCGGGTGTATCGCCTCTAGGCAGCCCCGCTTCTCGCTGGATCGCCTGGGCGATGTCGCATAAGCTTGCGCGATCGTGCCTCGCCCCCATGCCAGCCATCTGACGCTCAGAGCGCTGATCATTACGTTTCTGATCGCGTTTGGATTCTACTTGCTGGCGGAACTGGGTCTGCTTCGCACGGGCCTCGGGGCAGACAGGAGTTATATCTCCTATCTGATTCTCGCGGTCTACGTCGGCGCGACTCTTCACTGGCTCTGGCTCGCCCACCGGCTCTCGGGGGAACGCCGAAAAATGGCCGGCCTGGAGGCCGCCGCCGCCGAAGGCGAAGAGTGGCCGCCTCTGGCTGACGGGCCTCTGGCTCGCTTGGTGGCGAATGTCCGGAAAAAGGGAGGCGGAAATACTTCGGCGCTGCTTGAGGTGCTGGGTGATGACCTGAATAACCGCCACGCCCTGGGCCATTTTCTCAGCGATGTGCTTCTCAAGTTGGGCTTGGTGGGAACCGTGGTGGGTTTCATGCTGATGTTGATGCCCGTAGGCCAGCTCGGCTCGTTCGACCCGGAACTCATGAAGGAGTTGTTGGCCTCCATGAGCTCCGGAATGTCTGTGGCTCTCTACACGACCCTGGCAGGACTGGTGACCAGTACGCTGCTCAAGGGGCAGTACTACCTGCTCGATGCGTCCCTGGCCGAATTCGTGAACCGGCTCACGGTCTTCGTGGATGTCCACCTGGGTTCGGATGCGGCATAGGGTCGAGCAACAGGGGGGCTCCCAAGACGCCTTTACCGACGTGCTCTTCAACGTATTGCTTGGCTTTGCCCTGATGTTCATCGCCTCGCTGCTGTTGATGCAGGATCCCAGCAAAGACGGCAAGACGGATCCGAAGGCCGAAGTCCTGATCACGGTTCGGTGGCCGGATCGGCATCCGGATGATGTGGATACCATCGTGGAAGGCCCGCGCGGCGAACGGCACTGATGCATCTGGATCGCGATGACCGTGGGCTTTTTGCCGATCGCGTGGTGCTCGACGGCGTCGCCGTGTCGAATCCGATCAATCAGGAAACCGTGACTCTTCGGGCCTTGCTGCCCGGCGAATACGTGGTGAACGTGCTCCACTACAAATCGCACTACAGGGAACCTCTACCCGTCGACATCAAGGTCGAAAAGCTGAACCCCGAGGTCTCTCTTGTCTATTACGGTCGGCGAAACCTCGAGGGCACGGGGGATGAGCAGACCGCGCTTCGATTCACCATCGGAGACGATGGGGACGTGCTCGGCACCAATGAACTGCCCAAAAGCCTAGTCGTCCGGGTGGCAAAGGATGCGTCGTGATCGCGTCCGCCCTCGTCCTTACCCTTGCGTACGTGATCGTTGCGGCCCTGCTCTTGAATATGAACTTGGCCACCCGCTACAGCGCCCGTGTGAAGGCGCTGGTCATCGTGCTGGTTTCTCTGCTTTATTTCGGAGCCTGGCACGGCTACCGCGGGCTTATGGGCTGGCCCAGTCCCGATCCGCTGCCCGAGAAATTTCGAGTCCTCTGGATCAGTATCGACGAACCCGACAAGGCCAATGGGCTCCCGGGGTCGCTCGACTATTGGGTCAGGACGCTGGATTCCGCTGGCCTCGCGTCGGGGGCGCCGCGCGCCTACCGCTTGCCCTGGAGTGAAACCGAAGCCGAGGCCGCCCAAGAAGCCCTCGACCGAATGGACGAGGGCGAAGTGCTCGATGCTCGCCGTACCCGTGCGCCCCTGGCCAGTCTGGACGAGGCCCCGGTTTTCCAGGAGGAGGAGTGGGGCAATCGCATCTCGCCGGGCGAGGAAGTCCGGCGATCGAAGTTTGAGTTCGTGGCGGTGGAACGGCCGAGCCTACCGGCGAAGCAATCGCCGCCCCCCGGCGAATAAACATGGCTTCCCGGTTTAGATTCGCTGGGGCTGAGCGATTCAGTCCTCCAGGCTATCCATCCA